>BNJT01000206.1_pt1:165000-239725 | contig 239725 bp, 383 predicted proteins | sample 8540491 | NCBI WGS metagenome assembly BNJT01 (sample SAMD00202455, study PRJDB9452) | human saliva metagenome | host: Homo sapiens | reverse complement strand
GTCCCGGCCCGTGGGCGACGCCGAGTGCGCCAGATGCTGACCCTGTGGGTGCCCGAATACAAACCGGCCCTTTCTACCCGCCGTAGCCGCAGGCCAGCGCTTTGCCCTGCCGCGACCGCAGAGACCAAGCTTCCCGCACCGGACGCCGGCGCCACCAGGCACCGTCGGCCACCACGGCAACCGGCCACGGCGCCGGCCACACCCAACGCAACCTGTTTCGGCACCGCGCCGCCCCAGCCGCATCCCGGCCAACCGGCTGCTATGAGCGCGACCGGCTACGGCCAGCGCCCCGCCACAACCAGGCACCGTCGCCGCCCGGCTGGTGCTACCCTGGCCCCGCGGCAATCGAGCCCTCCCGCTCGCCGTCTCCATACTGCGCGACCCCGTGGCCCAGCCCATTCCGGTCAACCGGCAGACACCCGCAGCCAGCCCTGCCGCGCCTGACACCGAACCGGCCCCTGGCGAAGCCGCCTGGACGACGCCGTGCAGTCCGCGAAGAACTGGCGCCCTGCTGACCCTGCTGACCCGCCTGAAGCACCTGGCGGGTGGCGCGAGGAACGGCTGATGAGCCTGCCCTGTGCGCTTTGCGTCAAAACACAGGCCAACCACGCAATGATTCGGCCGTACCGGCAGAAATCGGTGGCTTCGCCACGCCGACGGCACCTGCTCATCCCGCCGCTGGGCTTTTACGTCGCAGGCCACTGAAACGCGGCGATTTGCCGAGGAAGCTGCTGCCCGGCTGAAATGGACGCCGAACCGAAACACGCGAAACAAAGGATAGGCCAGCCCGGCAGAAGACGTGCCCGCCAGGGCAGACGCAGTCGCGCCTGAACAGGAGGCCACTGCGGCCAAGCCGCCGACGCCGAACCGGCGTTACCACCGGCGCCCGAAGCGGAAGCGGGTAGCGGACGCGACGAGGCCGGCCATTTCACACGCCACACCGGCCCACGGCCAAGCCGCCAAAGGCAGCTTTCCGGCGCGGACAGGCGAAACACTGACACGGGGACCTCGACGTGACGCAGCGCTGGAGATCTGCAAGGCTGCCGCCAGCCGCTGGAACAACTGCTGAAGAAATCGGTGCCGCCCTGCCGAACCGCTCTGGTTCTGCGGCGACCCTGGTCAACCGCGGCCCCAACTCCTGGGCACCCGTCCAGATCCGCCAACTGCCGGGCCTGCGCGCCCGCACCGTCTGAGCAGCCACGACCTGCACCTGCTGGCCGCCGGCATCCGCACCCGCGTCGCGACACCCTGGACCATCCTGCGCGCCCCCGACGCTCCCGAACTCATCGACTGGCTGCGCACCGTCGGCCCTGCGGGGCGACTTCCTCATGGTGCACGCCGGCTGCCCAGATAGAATTCGAACAGGCCGCGACCTGGCCCACGGGGAGGTGAAAGTCTGAGCGGCCCCCACTGGCAGGACTTTTCCTGTCCGTCATGTGCAGCAACACCCCCGACCGCTGGAGCGACGGCCTGCGCGGCGACGACCGCCTGCGCTGCATCGTCAACAGCCTGCCGCCTGCGCTACCTGCACCGACGGCCGCATGGACTTCGTGCACCGAAGCCCGACCGATGCCCCAGGCCTCATCCTGGTTCCAGGCCCCAGCCTTCGCTCCGCCGGCCGCCCATATCATCTTCTGACCACTGGTCATCCTGGGCCTGAAACTGCAACCCGACCTCCTCATCGCCCTGGACACCACGGCTGCGTCTGGGGCGGCAGCCTCACCGCCATCCGCCTGGAAAACCGCCAGCTCTTCCGGCAAGCCCCTGCCCGAACCTGCGCAGCGGGAAGGATTGAGGCATTGACGCGGGCGCAGACTGCCATCAACGCTCAATCGCACGACAAAGCCCTGCCACCACCGCCTGCGGCCATCGTCGCTGCCGCGACAGACTACCCTTCGCCCTGCTTTGCGACTGTTGTGGTTTTGGCCGAAACATCTGGCACCGCCAAAGGCAAGAATGATTCCTTCATGGTCAATCTTGTGCAATACGTTGCCTGGAACGAAACATTGCGTTGACATCCCCGTTCCCGCACCACCTGCCGCAACCGCACTGAGCGTGATGCTTGCGCCTGCGGCGGCGGTGGCAACCGACAGCCGTATCCGCTTCAGCCCGTGGCCCCACGCCGACGCAGGGCGTCGTCGCCGCGCGCCCACCCGTCCTCCGGTCACCCGCCACAGAGCAACCCGGTACCCACTGGGCGGGTGAGACACACCCGCCATCGGCCAGCCAACTCCGTACAACCGACACCCGCCACCGTGCCGCGCAAAACCAGACAACCAATCTTTGCCGCCAGCGCACGCTTGCGAACGCGGCCGGTGGCACGAGCGCAGTACACGCAAACCTGCCCCGACGCCGACGCCTGCACCAACTCCACGCCGGCGCCAACTCCGGAACCCAGGACGGTGCGCCAACATCAGCAGCAAGGGCGTGCGGGGATGTGTTGTTGGCGATGATCGAACACGAATCGCTGCAGGACGTCGACCTACAGCGCGACCTCGCCTGATGGCCCAGGGATCAAAGACCGCCAAGCCATTGGCATCGCCGCCAACGTCGGGATGTATGTGCATGGCTGGACGGCGCACACAATAACGTCTCGGATCCCAACTACGACGCGCCCATTGCGCTTGCACCTGACCAGCACCGTTGTGGTAAACGTTACTACCACCCTGTACTCGACCGGGACCTACGGTACAGAAGTCAGCAGCAAAGCCGACTTCCACATACGGTATCGCCAAAGCCCCTTGTACGGTGAGCCGTGGCTCGGCACGCGCCTGGCAACAGTCTGAAAGGTGTCTTTACCATCAACATCACACCCAGCCGGGTTGAAGTGCGCATACATCAAAGTAAGAATTGAAGAAGACCTAGGATATCTTGCAGAGAGATATTCCGGGTCTGGCCCAGAGTAAGGTTGAAGACCCTGGTTCCGTTCAACCGGCCTCCACCAACTCAAACGCGACCAAGTAGTTCGCTTTGGGACGCTGCAGGAATGGACGAATGGTCTCATGACATCGTACGCCTGATGATGACTGATCAAGGGCAGCAAGAAAGGGCGAGGGCAAAACTCTGTACCAGCGCAGAGCTTTCATTCGTGAGGCGTCTTACCTGCGATGTGCCGTGTGTGTCATGTCGGCTGACTGGAAGTGGGGGCGGGAACTCCAAACACCGGAGGGCTACATCGTCGACGACCGCTCGGCATGCGCCAGAACAGCGGAGCGCTGTACTGGCGTACCGCCTTGGATTGATCGAGCGTTCCGTGCACTGCTGGCGGCTGTTCATGCGCTGTCGGCGGTGCCACGGGAGAGGAGAGCTGCTTGGTAGGCACGACAGGCAGATCGCACGCGATCCTGGACAGGTTTGCAGCCAGGGCATCGGTGCCCGACAACTGTCCATGCACTTGTGCGTATAGGACGCGCGCGTGTTTAAATACGCTATAGCGTCCATACCATATTGCGATCCGTCAGCTGGTCACCATCGTCACCACGCCCACCCCAGCGCCGCGACACTGGCCCACCTGGGCCAGCATGCCGCCAGATGCAGTGAAGCCGCCGGCACGGCCCGAGGCGGCCTGCGCCACGCACCGCCAAGGCCAGCGCGCCCACCTGCGCCAGGCCACTGTCTCTCGCACATCGGGATGTACGGCGGCGACCTGGACGGCTTCATCAGCTACGTGCTCGGCACTGCGCCTGCGAGGTGTCTCGTCCCCGTCGGCCGGGCCGCCCTCATCCAGCAGAACCTGCGCGACCGAGGCGAGACTACCGCCCCAGGACCCGGCGCACGAGCCCGACGGCGAGGGACTTCGGCCCGATGGACCTCATGACCCGCTACACGCCTATCTGGCGGATCCGGAATAAGCGCCGCGCACCCTGGGCGTGTGGCTCGCCGAATATCACGTCGACGACCTGACTCATTGCCGGACGAACGAACCGTGTCTTCAGCGTCAGCGAGGCCTCTGGACGCTGGCGCTCGGCCAATCTCTCTCGCTGTGGACCCATCTGGACGATGAAGCCCAGACACGCCGCCTGCTGCTGGACCCGCGCCACAAGTCGCTTCCATCGAGACGCCGCCGCTTCAACTTCTCCAGCCTGCTGCGAGGGCGGCATGCGTGCGCGCATCTGCGCCCAGCAACTGAAGTCCACGAAGACCGCGGTTCCTGCTGCTGGAAGCACTGGGCCATGACCTGCCGGGGCGGTCATCCTGCGGCCGTCGACGCACCGCCACCAGACGCCATGGGCATCACGCAACCTTACAAGTCGGCGCCGTCCATCAATGCCGGTACAGCCGATGGCGTGCGAAGACCAGCAGATCCCGCCCACCTGAAATTCTCGCTATGGGCGGCATGCAGCTCAGATTCACTCCATGCTGCGACAGGGAACGCTCACACCCTCAATACCGGCGGCGGCCGGCTGAGCGGTACATCATCAGGCCTTCCCGCGATTTTTCCCGGCCTGCCGCAAGTGGAAGCCGCCGCCGCGCCACTGCCCGCGCCGTGGGCATCGACGTACCGAAGAAACCCTGCTGCTGCACTACGACCAGCTGGATGGCCTTTCCAATATCCTGGGTCATCTGCGAGGAACCCTTCTACGCCATTCGACGCTTCGATCCGGAACGATGCCACCAGCCATCAAACGCGGCGGTGCTGACCGCCCTGAAGGAACGCATCCACGTCGAAGACTTCGCCCAGGTATTCAGCCTGCGCACCAGCCAGAAATACAACCGCATCAACGACGACATGATGGCGATGACGCTGCTGCAATACGCCGGCGGCATCGATAACCAGAAGGAAATGACCGCCGCTGACGCTCAATGCACTGCTGGGCAGCGGAGACGCCCACATCAGAACTTGGTCGCTCATCTACCGTACCCCCAACAAACAACTGGCCCCGCACTACGATCCTGGTATCCACCGCGATCGCCTGGACAGCGACCAGACCATCGCCCTCAACATGGCAGGCACATAGCGCTTTGATGCCATCGGGCTGGACTCACCTTCAACGCGCGCCTTCTTCCTGCGCTTGGGGCTGGCGGGGCTGATTCGGGAGAGCTGTTGGCGAATGCGTACCACGACGCGCTGGTGCGTGGATGTTTGGGGCAAGCTACTATGAAGATCACGGCATTGCCGACCGGACTGATGCGGCGCGATGGGTCGCATATGCGAGCTGCCGAGTGCGAGACGCTGTCTAAAAGCTTAACAACACACTATCACGAGCACAAAACCAACGATGCGGTTGAATCTTAAAAACAACAAAAATTAGACAGATCTCTAGAAATACTATAATCGGTGCGTGGTTAGAAAAGGAAGTGTTGTAGTAGCAAATTGAGCGCGAAAGTGCTTGGCATGGGGACCTCGGTCTCTAACTTCCCCTAGCGGGGCTCTCTCTCGCTGCCAGGTGTCCGAGGACGCGACGACCGACGATCATGCGTACAGTCCTGCTGAAGCGGCGTAGCCAGCGCGACGGAGCGCTGTGGCGGTTGGATCAGAATCAAAATCTTTGCACGTTTCTCACTGTCACATATGCCCAAATGACGCATTGGCGACGGTGATTGTGCCGTCGGTCTTGAGACTTATTATGTGCGACCAATCTGGCGCCTCAACTGCAAGAAGGACCGGCCAGACTTGACACTGGGCGAGCTCGGTGTGAAGCGAGTCACCACAAAGCCGACAAATTTCGTTCAGACAGGTTCAGCACGCAATTCTGAGCTTTATACGCTCCTAAGCACAAAGGCAGCTCACTGGATCCGGGCAGACTGCGCCACCTCGGTAAAAGACAGAGACGAATGACGCCAGTCTCTAAAACAATGCAACAAGGAATCAATCCTCTTTTATTCAATCAAATCCAAAGGAGGCTTGCGCGTGCTTTGAAAGCAGATGCAGGCGCATCATTCACCTCGCATCGAGCAGCAGCTTTGACACTAACAATTATAGAACAAAACACCCAGAACAAGATTTGCAACATCACCCTGGAGACCAAGAAAAATCCAGCAACCGAAAGAGGATCTTCTCAAGGTCATACTATAAAACTCCTTTCCTAGAATCAAGAAGGACAATTTGTCTATCTCTGCAACAAAAGGCCCGCTCCTACCTAAACAACGCCGAATTCCACAAGAACAGAAATTCACGAAGACCCTCATTCAAAGTAGATATGAAAAATTCTGTATCCGATCCGTAAAAATTAAGTACAGAAATTTCTTCCAAAATGGGAATGAAGTGCACTCGATATTGCCCGACTCTGGCAAAAATATGCTGCCATCCACGGCGCACTCCTACCGGAGGCCCAATCAGCCCGACCCTATCGTGCTTCGCTTGCGAGGACATGTTTTCATGGATAGGAAAGCTCGCAGAAACAGCAACTTTCATCTGTTTTTCTCTTTATGTCGACTGACATGAGCTTTCTTCTCTGGAGAGACAGCCTCCCAGAGGCTTAGAAACAAAGGTCATCATGCACCTCACGACCTGCGCGGACACAAAATATCACACTTCTCTGCACCAACAAAACTTCGTTATAACAGGAGTTGCCATTACTCCGAAAGGACTTCGAATAACAAACGATAGATATATCAGAATATATAGCAATGCGTTCTAACTCGGTCAAAATCCTAGAAATATTCAAACCACTTGGAAAGACGCTGCTCGGCCAATACCGAGAAGCACGTCGAGGGCGTCAGAAGCCCGTCTTCTACAGCGCACCGGAAACGACCGTCATGGAGATGTTCACAAAACGAATCTCCAGGAACATGTAGCTACACCATCGGATGTGGCCCTCCGCAAATTCCTCTCCCTCCTCCGTTCCCTCAGGGAACGGCATCCAGCACCACCACCTTCACCACCAGCCTTCGCGCATTTGGGCTATGAGACGTCGTTTCGTCGGTAGTACGCCTGCCACGCCCGTGCCGTCGAGTGCGGGTATTTCAGGCCTACCGCACTTGATCTCAGCTTCTTCGTCGATGGCGGCCTGCGGCGGAGTTCGCCGTGGAAGGGTTTCAGTTCGGGTCCGGCGTTGAGTGCTAGTGCCTTCAGGGAAAAGAGCGCCACAGGAGAAGCCGGGTGCGCAGGCGTTTGCGCATCTGGCAGCAGCGTCGGGCGCAGCGGCGGCGGCGGTTGCCGCGCGCGATATGAACGGTGCCCGCCGGGCTCACCAGCAGCCAGCGGCGGGCCAGCGTTTGTTCGGCCTTGGCCCACGGGCCCAGAGGTGGCCAGGGAGTTGATGGCAAGATGTCCAACCACGAGACGTGGTTGGCCACGACAGGCGCCGCCGCCAGTTCGGCCAATGTGCGGGGCCGGGCGGGGTCGCCGGCCCAGGTTTCCCTGCACTCACGCCGCAGATGAGCATCGGCGGGCGCGACCGCCCGCGGATGGACGCGCTGCTGCCCTGCCTGGGCAGCCAGGGCTGCATCGGTGCCAGTCCACAGGGCCTGCCGCAGCGTCGGCGAGCGCGAACGCGCCGCACGCGCTGGGGCGGGGATCACCCGCGTGAAGACCAGGCGGCACGCCGGCGAGTCGGGCGCACGCGGCCCCTGCGCTAAAACATGCAGGGTGTCGGTGCGTGGCTGAGGGGTTTCTCGTTCACGACCCACGATTCTTCGGGGTCGAAGGCGCATCAGCGGCGGGCGCCGACGGAAAGACCGGCGGGCTCCGTTCTTGCGGGCAGGGGTCGATGCCCGGCAATGCCGGCCGGGATGCCGGGTGAGCCGATCCAGCACGGACACGAGTTCAGGCCCTTCCTTGCCCCATTTCAGGGGACAGGGGCAGCGCAGCGACAGGCCCGCGGCCCGGTTCGGCTTCGCCGAGGCAGGCGCTGGCGTCTTCCCACCGGCGTGTGATCCCGAGCAGATGGCGTCCAGCGTGCGTCAGCCAGACGAGCGCGCAGGGCGTCACGTCACGCTGGGCGCGCAGCGCGGCTCCAGCCGGTGAGGCGGTGTCGAAGAAAGCCCGTCGACATCGGTCAGGTGCGGGTGGTTGATGGCCACGTCGGCGGTGATGGGCAGGCCGGCCTTGCGGGCCTGGCACCAGCTCACGCCGGCGGCCGACGACAGGCGGCACAGGTGCTGAGGGCAGCCCACCGAGGCCACCAGTTCGCAGATGGTGTGCAGCGCCACGGTCTCGCTGGTGACGGGGTTGCCGGGCGGCCCCAGCCGCGAGGCAAACGGCGGCGTGCATCACGCCACCCGCGACAGGAAGGGGTCGACCGAGTGTCAGCCGAAGGAATGGGCGTACTGCATGGCGCGCAGCAGCACCTGGGTGTCCTGAATGGGCTGGCTGGCCTGGGCCAGCCCACGCAGCCAGCGGCAGTCCGCTCGGCCATTTCGGTCAGCGCCTGCCAGCCCCGCAGGCCCGGTCAGGGCGCCCAGCGGGTACAGGTGCGCCAGCCCCAGGTTGTGGGCGCGGTATTTCAGCATTTCCACGAGGCCCGGCTCATCCAGCGGCGGGTCGGTGTCGGGCGGGCAAGCCAGCGCCGTCACGCCGCCGGCCACGGCAGCCCGCATCTCAGTTCCAGCGAGGCCTTGTATTCCAGGCCTGGCTCGCGCGGGCGGGCTGAAAGATCCACCAGCCCTGGCGACACCACCAGGCCCGTACCGTCGATGGTCCGTGCCGGCCCGGAAACCATGGGGCGCAGCGCCCACGGCGATGATGCGGCCATCGGCCACGTCGGGTCGGCCTGCATGTCAGCTTCACCAGGGGTCCACCAGCCGCGCCGGTGATGATGGAAAACAGGGCTTCGTGCCCGCTGCGGCCTGCCTTGATCACACCTACTCGCATCATATTCTCCTTCATCCGCTGCCAGCATGCTCATCACGGCCATGCTGCAATGCCGAAGGTCTGCTGCAGGATGACCGATTGCGGCCGTCGGCACGGCCGATTCGATTTCCACGCCCGGTTCATCGGCCCCGGGTGTGCATGACGATGACTCGGGCGGCCAGTGCCCGGTTTCTCGCGCGTGAGCCTAGCGGCTGAAATGATTCCTGCGGGCTGGGCAGCGGTGCGCCACGCATCCGCTCGTTCTGCAGCCGCGGCAGTCACCACGTCCACGTCCTTCAGGGGCGGTGCGCGTGTCGGTGTGCGCGACGCCCATCTGCTCCAGCCCGGCAGCAGCGTCAGCGGCCCACCACATCAGGCAGCACCCAGCGTCGTAAGCGCATGGATGTCGAGCGCGCGCCGCGAATGGTGATGTCGCCCACGATGGCCACGGACGGCTTCGTGAAATCCTTCTTGAAGTGGCGGATGGTGTACATGTCCAGCAGCCCCTGCGTGGGGTGCGCATGCCGTCCGTCACCGGCGTTGACCACGTGCACATGGTCGCCCAGTGTAAGCGCAATGAGGTGCGCCCGCTCTGGCTGTGCCGCACCACGAACACGTCGGCCGCCATGGCCCTGCAGGTTGTCGATGGTGTCAGCGGCGATTCGCCCTTGGAGGTGGACGAGGTGCTGATGTTGAGGATTCACCACGTCGGCCGACAGCCGGGTGGCGGCAATCTCGAGGTCGTGCGCGTGCGGGTCGAATCCTCGAAGAACAGATTGAACACCGAACGGCCGCGCGGCAACGGCACCTTCTTGATTTCGGTTGGGCACGTTCAGGAACGACGCCGCGTTGTCAGGATCTGATGGATGTCGCGACAGCCCTTCCAGTGTGAGCAGGTGGCGCAGTCGCCCGTCCTTGCCCACTTGCACCTGTTGCATCTGCATGTCTTGCCTCTCTACCTCTGCTGAACTCTTGGCCTTCCCGGCCGGTCACCTGATCAGCGCCAATCACGCCTGTACCGATTCCACCCGCAGCTCGAACATCCCGTTGGTCCGCTGGCTGAGCGCCAGTTTCTCGCCGGGCTGCAGCACCAGCCGCGCCCGACATGATCGAGGCTGCACCGGCGCTCGCGTTCGCCACGGTCAATGGGCACGCAGCCAGACGCACCCGCGCCGGCCAGCCATGATCGAAGATCTCGTTGAGCGCCGCGCGGATAGTAGCGCCCGGTGTGCGGGATGTCATCCACCAGCACGATGTCGCGCCCGTTCGTCGAAAATCGATGTGCGCGTGGGCTGCATCCGCATCGACGAACCGCGCGCCTGCACGTCGTCGCGGTAGAGGCGCTGGACAGGAAGCCAGCAGCGACGACAGCCCCAGCTCGGCATGCAGCCGGGCGCCAGCCACCCGCCCGTGTGGATGCCGATGAAGGCGGGTGCGTCTTCACCGCCCGACTGGGCGCCAGAGCAGACCCGCCCGCCGCGCCCTTGCCCTTCAGGGGCATCTGCTCCGCCCTGTGCCGGGCCGTTGGAAACGCCCAGCATCCTTCGGGGAATCGCGCAGACCGCGCAAGAGAATCTCGGCATCGGCCGGCAGAGGGTGGTCATGATCGTGTCTCGCTCAGGTACTGTTCAAGGATGATGGCCGCAGCCGTCATCGTCGCCCTGCGGCGACGTCCCGCCCTGCGACGCCGGCCACCGCGCGTGACGTGCTCGATCGTCCTCATCGCGCATCGCTCCTCGCCGCCACCGAGCTGTGGCGTTCATCCACCAGAAGACGGGCGGCAGCCGAGCGGCCTTCCAGCCAGCGCCGAAAACGCTCGGCCAGCGCCGTGACTTCATGCGGGGTGCCGTCGGGGATGCAGCGGCCGCCCACCAGCCCGGTGGGTTTGCCATTCCTTCAGAAGCGCCTGGATGCGGGCAGCGTCCGTCCGTGGTCTGCTCGCGGTCAGCGTGGCCCGTGCAAGTCGCACGCGCCGCACCGGTGAGCTATGCCGCGCCACGCCAATGCGCTGCGGCCCGAGTCGAAGGCCAGCGTCTGGACGGTGGATGTAACAGCGGCAGAAAGGGTCGCGATGCGCTCCGTGCCCGTCGCCCGGACGCAACGGAACGCGCGCCATCACGGCCTGCTCCGCACGCCCGCGACGTGAAGTGACCTGCTCCTGCCCAGAACACCACAAGGCTCCCGGAAATGCGATTCGGTTCGACGACGGCGGGCGTTGTATCCCTGCCGCGCTCCTCGCGGGCCCTGCACGCCCTCATGTGCGGCGGCCTGCCAGAAGCCCCACAGGGCGCATGCGTCGGCGGCACGGAAAGCGGCACGGGAACCGGACATCGAGACGAATCGCCACACGCCTGCGCTGATGACCGGCCTCTGTCGCCCCTGGGCAGACAGCACCACCAGCCCCTGCTGGGACGAAGCGCCCCCACGACAAATCGTCCCGCATGGTGAGCCGCTCATTCCTCCAAGCCATCACGGCCTCTGCATCAAGCCAGGCCCATAATGAGGAAAGCATCAACATACTCACCTGTATATTATCCATGGCTTGAATATCGAGATGATGAATGCCGAAGCGTGTCCTGAGCAAGAAAGTGGCAGAACGACCGACCACACTGCCCACGATCGCCAGCAGAAAACGCACCGAGACTAAAGAAACAAATATCTTTTCAACACCGCACCTTGACTGTCCGAATCGATGAATTTGACACTATCTCGAGTCTAGCTGCAGTATTTCCTTTCGTGCCGGGCAAGTCCTTTTGAAAATACAAACCCGACAAAATGCATCGGCCTTGAGGGCGGTCAAGATTTTTCCCTGCCCTCATGCAAACAATTGATTCTTCGGAACGGTTCACCACCAGTTCACGAGTTCACTACCCGGAGAAATCGACATGAACAAAAGCACTTTCATCCCCGGCATCCTGGCTGCCATGCTGGTCGGATCCGTCGCCACTCCCGCTCTGGCCGGCGACCCGCAGACGGCCATGAACAAGGCCTCCTGCACCACATCCCTCAGGTGGACAAGAAGATGGTCGGCCCTGCCTTCAAGGACGTGGCCGCGAAAGTACAGAGGCCAGGACGTCAACCAGCAGCTCTTCGACAAGGTGCGCAAAGGCGGCAAGGGCAGCTTCGGCAAGATCCCCATGCCCCCCAACAGCAAGGCTGCCATCAGCGACGATGACCTGAAGGAAGTCATCACCTTCATCCTGAAGCAATGAAGGCCTGATGGAAACCGTTCCGGTTTCGTCAGACAAAGCCATAAAAAGCAGAAAGGGGCAGCCTCCTCACGGAGGACTGCCCCCTGCTACTGCCGGCCGAAGCCGGCAGCCCTTCAACCCGACGCTCAGTTCGTCATCGCCCGGGGTGCACGCTGGCTGGCAAAGCTTCGCACGTGGCGCGGCGAGGTCGTCCTCGGAGGAGCGGCTTGCGGGAACACGTCCACGCAGCGACGAGCGCGTGGTTGCGGTGCTTGTCGGCCGTCCGCGAGGTGATCATGATGATCGGCGTTGGCGAAGTCGGCGTGCTCGCGCACGTTCTTCGTCAGGTCGAAGCCGTCCATGCGCGGCATCGATGTCCACCAGCATCCCATCAGGCATCACTTCCTGCATCTGCCGCAGGGCGTCCACGCCGTCTTAGCCCAGCACGACGATTGTAGCCTTCGCGCATCAGCGGGCGCTGCGTCTCCTTGCCATACCGTCACGGTCGTCCACCACCATCACGGTGGCGGCCGTCTGCAGTTCGCTGGCACTGAAGGTGGCAGCCCTTGCCCAGCGCTGGCCAGCGCCGCAGGCCAGCCCAGTGCTCAGGATCAGCACGATGTCACCGTTGCCCAGCACCGTGGCTCCCGCCACACCGGCCAGACAGGCCAGTTGCCGGTGCCGATGGCATGATACCTCCTGATTGGGCACCGGTGTCCACGTGCAGGGCGATCCGTGGCGCCGGCACCTGCACCACCACCGGAGCCACGCTGGGCGACGGCTTCACGCCAGGAATCTCCAGCAGGCTGCCCAGGATAGAAGGGAACACGTTCGCCAGCAACCTCAGGCGCTGGGCCTGATAAGCCTCAGTCAGCACCTCGGGCTTCATCTGCACGATCTGCTCGACCAGCGCGCTCTGAACCGCAAACTTGCCACCTTCAATTTCCAGCACCACCTGCGTGACAGCCAGCGAGACCGGCAGGTGCACCGTGAAACGCTGCGCACTTGCCCGTCGTAGAATCACGTCGATGCGGCCGCAGACCTGCCACTTCGGCGCGCACCACGTCCACGCCCACGCGAGCCGGCCAGCGCCGTCTGTGGCGGTGGAAAGCCCGGTGCAGAGATCATCTGCGGCGAGCTTCACGCTCGGACGGCTGATGATCGGGGGCAATGAGGCCACGCTCGCGTGCCCGTGCCTCGATGCGCGGATAGTCCAGGCCCTGGCCATCGTCGAGGAAACGCATGATGACTTCGTTGCCATCCTGCGAGACCTCGATGGTCAGTTCCCCGATGTCCGGCTGCCGGCAGCGGCCCTTGTGCGCTCGCTCGATGCCGTGGGCCGCCGAGTTGCGCGGATGCTGCTCGATGAGGACCGGCCATGCGGTCCAGCACGTTGCGGTCGATCTCGGCCTGCCCCCCCTTGATCTCCAGGGTCACGCGCTTGTCGGTGTCCTTGCCGGCCTGACGCACCACACGGTAGAGGCGGTCGTTGATGGTCGAGAACTGCACCATCCGCACACGCATCAGGCTCTGCTGCAGACTGCGGCTCACCTGTCCCTGCCGCGCCAGGTCCTGCATGGCGGCATCCAGGGCGCGCAGCGCGTTCTGCTGCACGGTGGACACGTCGTTGACCGATTCGGCCAGCATCCGCGTCACTTCCTGGAAGCCGGGTGTAGCGAGTCGAACTCCAGCAGGTCGAACCCGTCTCGGTCTCGTTGGAGTGGGCGATCTTGGCCTGGATCTGGTTGTCGGCCTGGATCTCGATCTCGCGCAGCTGCAGGCGCAGGCGGTTGACGTTCTCGGTCAGCTCGTTGATGGCGCCCCGGATCAGGCCCATCTCGCTGTCCAGACGTGCCCGTGCAATGGCTACCTCGCCCGCCTCGGCCACCATGCGGTCCAGCAGATCGGCGCGCACGCGGATCACGTGCTGGGCCGCCGCGGCCGGGTTGGCGCGCCACCCATCGACGGATCCAGAGGTTGCCGCCGGCCTGGCGCATCATGCGCATGGCCATCCGCGGCCTGGGCGGCTGCCTGAGCGGCCTGCTGGCGTGCCAGGGCCTCGCACTGCGGCAACGGTGCTGCCGGCTGGGCCTGGGGCGCAGCAGCCTCGGGCGCCGTCTCCTGGGCCTTGGCAGCCTGCGCAGCCTGGGCCGCGCAGGTCTGCTGCAGGGCCTTGGTCTCGGCAGCACGCTGCTCGGCCAGCTCGGGATGCAGCATCACCCTCATGAGGCAGACACCGCCTGGTCGACAGCCGGCGCACCGCCTCGATGACCGACGGCTGCACCGGCGGCTGGGCCAGCGCATCCTCGACCTGGGTTTCCAGTTCGTGGATCATCTGGCCGAAGCGCATGGCACCGGCCATCCGGGCGCTGCCCTTGATGGTGTGGAAGAGCCGCATCAGCGCGCCAGGCACCGAGCCATCGGCCGGACGCTCGCCATCTCGCGCAGGTTGTTGTCCACCTGCGGCATCAGCTCCTCGGCTTCCTCGAAGAACACCGGGCCCAGGTCGGATCGATCTCGTCGACCAGACCGGCCAGCGGATCGCTCTTTCCTCGGTCTCGCGCCGGGCAGCCCCCAGCACTTCGGCCGCCTTCTTCAGCAGGTCCTCGCCGCGCATCTCGCGGCCGGACTTCGACTCGACCGCCGGTTTCGGCGGCTGGCTGTCGGCGTTGATCTCGACATCCCAGTTGGCTAGCAGCGCTTCCATGCGCGCCCGGTCGTCTCGGGGTCGGCCGCCGGCTCGATGCGCGAAGCCAAATTCGCCCAGCATCCGGTCGATGACGCCCAGCGCAGCCTGCATGCTGGCCTTCATGCCATCGGGCAGCGGCTTGGCCACTTCGCGCTGCTTCACCAGCAGCTTTTTTCCATGGCGGCGGCAATGCCGCGCACCTGGACCAGCCCCACGTGACGCGACGTGCCCACCAGAGTGTGCAGCGCACGAATCAGCGGCTCGGGTGCGCGCAGCGCGTCGGAGGCATGCGCATCCTGCCAGTCCTCGTTCATCCGCATGCGGGCCTGCGTGGCCTCGGCATTGAAGATCTCGAAGAGTTCGGCGATCCACCGGGCGCTCGCCGATGCGAACCATCGACTCCTGGGGCTCAGGGCTGGCCGCCTTGGCGACCGGAGCGGGTTCCGGACGGCGCGACAGGAACCTCGGGAACCACCGGTGCAACCGGTGCCGGTTGGGCAGCCACGGGCGCGGCGGGCACCGGCGTCTCGGCTACCGGCTTCACCTCATGGACCGGCTGAACGGATTCGGACACCGGTTCGTCATCGAACTGAAGGCGCCGAAAGTCCAGCGCATCCTCCTGCGAAGGCTCGGAGGCACTTCGACCGCAAACGACTTCGTTTCAACGCCCAGTGAAGCGGCGCTGAAGTCGAACGGATCATGTGAAACCGGCGTAGCCTCGACCGGTTTTTCGACCGGTTTCCGGCCGGCAGGGCTGACCCATGTCCAGCAGCGGAATGTCATCATCCTCGCCGAGATCGGCCGGCACCATGAAGGCATCGGCCAGATCCAGGTCGGCAGCCTCCACATTGTTCAGCGCCAGCTCGTCACCATTAGGGCAGCTCGCCCAGCAGGGGAATCGAAGTCTCGCAGAACTCGCCCGCCATGGCATTGGACCAGGCATCCAGATCGGCCTGATCGCTGGAGGATTCGTCCTCGTCCTGCGGGCCTCAAAGGCGCCGTTGCCCAGCAGGTCGTCCTGCCGACTTCCGAAGTCCCTCATCCCGCAGGGAATCCGCCGGACGGACCGGGTCGCTGTGCAGGGAGGCCAGATCGGCCGCAGGCATGTCGGCCTGGCGATGGCTGGCGTCGTCCAGGAAGCCTTCCGGCGACTGGCGCAGATCGCCTTCGGGCATCGACCGGGGGACGCTGGCAAAGTTGTGGCTCTGCGAAAGACCGTCCGCCCGCGGGCAGGCTGCGCACTGGTCGACGGGCGTCGTCCAGCGACGGCATCTCCAGCGTGGGCAGCTCCGGTGCATGCACCTCCGGCATGGGCGGCGTCGGCCTCGCCCATCCAGATCCAGCAGGGGCAGCGTCTCGGCCTCTCTTCGTCAGGCTGCGCAGCCGCCGGTGCCGGCTGAACGGCAGGCTTGGCAGCCGGCTGCGGCCACCGACGGAGCGGCAGGCTGAGCGGCAGGGTTGAGCAGCGGCCGGCGAGCATGGCGGCTGGCACGGCAGCGAGCTTAGTCAGGGAGGCGTTGCGACGGGCCGTCAGCAGGCTGGCGTCCAGCACACGGCGCAGCGCGGCCTGCAGCTGCTCACACCAGCTGCGGAAGAAGTTGGCACCGTCCTGGATCAGCTCGAAGAGCGGCGTGGTGCCGTCCTTGTCCTCGGACAGCCAGTGGTTCATCATCTGCTCGAAGGCCCAGGCGGCTTCGCCGAGGCGTCCAGACCCACCGCATGCGGCTGGGCCGCTTCAGCGTATGGAAGCCACGGCGGATGGTGGTCATCGCCTCGCGGTCGTCCGGTGCCTTGCGCACTACGCCCGGGTTCTCGTCAATGGCATCCAGCACCTCGGCAGCTTCCAGCAGGAAGATCTCGTGCAGCTCAGCCTCATCGGCCGACAGCTCGACAGTGCCGTCCTCCCAGCGCCCTCGGGCAGGGGCCGGTTCAGCCACCTCGGGCGCCACGCTCGGCCTGCACGCTTTCCGGTGCCGTGAGATGCCAGACCTTCGTCGGCAGCCGGCTGGCGTGGCAGCCTCAGCAGCGAGGCTGCGACGGCAGCTCGAAGGCCAGCGCGTCCCCTGCCCCGTCATGGTCGCTTCAGGCGGGCGCTTCAGCGGCACCCTGTGCCGCCACCACCCCCAGCCGCCGTCAGGCCAGCCGCTGCGACAGCCGCCTCGAGAGCAGCTTCATGCGAAGCATCCGCGGCCTGTTCACCCCCTGCCGATGCCTCGTCGGCAAACGAGCGAAAGCAGTGCATTGGAATCAGCATCCGAGACAACCTCTTCCGGCGTTTCGGGAATGGAGTCGTCCTCGAACAGCATGCCGCGCTGCGTCGAAGCGGAAACGGCGGGCACGATGCCGACTGCAGCATCGTCTCGACAAAAGAATCCCACCGAACTCAGTCCATCGGCCAGGCGGGCGCGGCCAGCATCGTTGAGCGTGACGCGGGCACGGATGATGTCGTCAACCTGCTTGCTGATGGCACGGCAGGCCTGGGCCGCATCCCCATACTCCAGGACGGTCAGCACGGCGCTCGTCTCGGCCAGCAGCGGCTCCACCGTCTCCAGACGATTTACTGCCGTTTCATCGGAAGTAGTCATCCAGGGCCTGCTCGCAGGTGGACGGGTTGTGCTTCAGTTCATTGACGAAGGCCGCCTGCGTCATGCGCTCGGAGGCCTGGTTCGACAGCGCCACCAGCCACGGCAGCGGCGTGGGGTCGAAGCATCGGGATTGGCCAGCAGACTGCTGATGCGGGCAGCCAGCTCCTACGCCCGGTCGTCATCGAGGCTGGATTGGAGCGCAGTGCGCCCGCCAGCGCCTCTTCCATGAACAGCACGGCGGTGGCCACCTCGATGGCCAGCATCTCGCGCGTCAGCCCTGCTGTCCGGCCAGCGCCGCCGGCATGGTGGCCAGCGTCTTGCCCAGCATGCCCAGACCGGCGTAATGGGTCTTGGCCAGCGCCTGGTTCAGATGTCCAACAGCCTCGGCGAAGGCGGGCTCCTCGGCCTGCGTGCCGCCCGCCAGATTTCTCCCAGGGTGCGATGCACCAGCACCAGCGCCTCTCGGGCGACACGGATGGTCTCCGGATCAGCCAGGCCATGCGGCGACGCTCGTAGTCGGCCGGCACCAGGCTGGCCAGATGGAAGTGACGCTGACCTCTTCCACGACGGCCGAGCCGCTGCCTGCCCTGCGCCAGGATGAGTCAGCAGTTCCTTGATGAACTGCGGCGGCAGTCGGACTGGCCGGTGAACGGGTGGCGGTTCTGGATGTTGATGCGACCGACCGCACGACGGGTGGCCAGATCGACCTTCAGCGCACCGTGCTTGAGGGCCGTCAGGCAAGGCATACGACAGCCAGTAGAAGAGCCGCGCACCCACATGCGGCTGATTGCGCAGCATGCGGCCCATGGACTCGTGCAGGCCATCGATGGCCGCCACGACGTTCTCGCCGCGGATCAGCGCCGGAAGCGCACGCTCGAAACCGCGTGCGGCCGACTTCGCCCGCTCTTCACGATCCGGCGCGTCGGAGATCATGGCGCGCACCGAGGCCGGCAGCGCACGATCCAGATCCACGTCGAAGAGCGCGGCCGGATCGGGCTGGACGGCCTTGCGCAGACCCACCAGGTCACGGTAGTACGGATACAGGACCAGCACCGGAATTGACGTGCCGCTGGCCTGCATGTCCTCCAGGTATTCGGTGATGGCGCGCATCACCATCTTGAGGACATCAATGCTCGATTCGTCGGCTAGCGCGCCGTCCTCAAAGGCCGAGATCACATGCTCGGCTTCTTCGGTCAGCAGTGCTACACCGGAAATGCCGGCAACCTGCAGCGCACCATGAGTCTGATGCAGGTGCAGGCGTGCGCGCTTGATGGCGTCCTGGCCATGCGGGTTGGCCCGCAGCTCGTCCAGCGCATGCGCGACGTGCTGCAGCGACTCCCGAATCTCTGGCACGAACCAGGGACGAGAGTCATCATATCGATATTGTTGCCGTGTTCCACCCGTCACCCTCTTCGACTGATTGGATCGCGCAGCCGGACCATCCGGAGATGCGCTCACACCCCTGAAACTTCACCCCACCCGAAAGCGGGCCCACTGAATTCTTGAGTTCCGTGCCAGCTCGGACGGCTGCAGAATGGACCCTGCCGTCTGCTGCGTGCCCTCGTTGGTCTGGCTGTTGACCAGCAGAATGCGCTGGATGCTCTGCGCCACCGACGAGGCCGAAGCTGCCTGGTTCTCGGTCGTCGCGGGAAATCCGCATGATCAGGTCCGCCAGTTCCTGCGACACCTGGCCGATGCCGATCAGTGCCATGCCGGCCTCATCGGACAGCTTGGCTCCCCGCACCACACCCTGCGTGCTGCGCTCCACGGCCGCCACCGCATCGTGCGTGTCGGTCTGAATGGCCTTGACCAGGGCCGAGATCTGGCGCGTGGCCTCGGCCGAGCGTTCAGCCAGACGCTGCACCTCTTCCGCAACCACGGTAAAACCGCGACCTGCCTCACCTGCTGATGCCGCCTGAATGGCAGCGTTCAGCGCCAGCACGTTGGTCTGTTCGGTAATGTTGGAAGATCAGCTCGACGATCTCGCCGATCTCCTGACTGGACTCACCCAGACGCTTGATGCGCTTGGCGGTGTCCTGAATCTGCTCGCGGATGCCGCCCATGCCGGCGATGGCGTTCTGCACGGCGTCACGACCGCGGCTGGCCGCCGACAGCGACTGGCGTGCCACTTCGGCCGACTCAGAAGCAGACGCAGACACCTGCTTGATCTGCGCCGCCATGTTCAGGACAGCCTCACCGGTCTCGCGAATCTCGCGCGATTGCTGTTCACTGACGGCCTGCAGGTGCGAAGCCGTGACCTGCGCACTGGCGGACGCCTCGGCCACGGCCGCGGCGGTACGGTTGATTCGGCCCACCAGGCTGCGCAGCTCCTCGACCGTGTAGTTGATCGAGTCGGCAATGGCACCCGTGATGTCGTCGGACACCGTGGCCCTGCACGGTCAGGTCACCGTCGGCCACGTTCTGCAGTTCGTTCATCAGGCGCAGAATGGCGGCCTGGTTCTGGTCGTTGATGCGGCTGGCTTCCTGCTCCAGTCGTTCGGCCTCCAAACCGCTTCGGTCGATGGATCGGTCTGCCTGGATCTTGAGTCGTCATGGTACTGGCACCTGCAGCAGCAGCGAAAAGCACCGCTGCCGACGCAGCCCAGAATGGCCCACTGCATCGAGGTTCTGCGAACTGCGCTGCTCGATGAGACGTGCCCGCAGCGCGTTGGCCGCGCCCATCAGCACATCACTCTTCTTGAAAACATCCAGACCGGCATGACGTGCCTGCGCCAGGGCAGGCAGTGCCTTCTGCGCATCCAGCGCAAGCCGGACAAACTTTGCTGCCAGGGCATTGTTCTTGCGCAGGGCTTCACGCGCCTCGGTGTTCTTCAGCGGGGCGATATTGCGACTGGCGTCACCATCGAGTGCCGTCTCGCGTGTCACGGCAAAGCTCTCGATGGCGTCGGCCAGCGACACGGCATCACGACTGTCAAACTGGCTGCTGCCGTGCGTGCGATGATCTCGCCCACAATGGTGCGCATCTTCGCACTCAGACGCGAGAACAGCAGCAGGTCGGGCGCGTTTCCGGCGCCATCACGAATATTGGCTCGTGCAGCACGCTGCGAGGCGGACAGTTCACGCTCCAGCGCAGCCACTTCGTTGACCAGGCTGTCAAAGCGCACCAGCACATCCTGCTGCTCAATCAGGGCCTTGACCGAAGGAGATGCTCATCCCAGGCCTTGCTGAAGCGCTGCGCTTCCGTCCGGTAGCTTTCCGACAGGGGCGAGACCCGCAGGCGATCCACCTCGCCCCCCTCTTTCAGCGCCTTGACGGCATCCGACAGGGAAGGCCTGGCTGCTCTTGAGCTGATCATAGGCTTCCTCGTTGCCCTGCACCGCCATGTTGGCCGCCTTGGCCAGACGCTGCGAGTGCATCAACGCATCGCCCACCACTTCGTTCTGCAGGGCATTGACACGGTCGGATTGGCGTTCGCAGGGCGCTGATCGCAATCGCCGCACCGACGGTGATGGCCAGCGCCCCCAGCAGGATGATCGACTGCCGCTTCAGGCTGAGCCTGCCCAGCAGCGGCGTGGTGCGCACGCGCACGTGCCGGGGATGCAGCGGCAGCCGCCTGGCCGGGTGCCTTTCCAGCGGCCGCAGCGTGGTGCAGGCGACACGGGGACGGCAGGGTTGCACCCCGCCCGTCGATCCCCTGCAACGAAGACAATGCCGACATTTGCCCTATTCCTCTTTTGCGCTCGGGTCAGCGACCCACCATCAGGGAACGACGACGACGACACCAGCCTGACGAGGCTGAGCCGACGCCACGTCTGCCCTTCTGCGTCACGGAACTGCTCGGACAGCCAGGGCTTGTCGAAAGTCTGTTTCTCTGGAACCGGCGTCATGGTCGACACGTTGCGCAGGCCCAGCATCCGGCTCACCACCAGCGTGGCGTTGAAAGGTCAGCGCAGGGCGACAGCGTGAGCAGGCGCGATTCCTTGGATAGCGGTGTGAAGTTTGCCACCCATGAAGCGGGCCAGATCCACCACCGTGAAGAGCGCACCGCGCACGTTCACCACGCCCAGGAACCAGTCCTGCGTCAGCGGGAACCTCGCATGATCGAGGTGGACGGCATCGGCACGATCTCGCCGGCTTCAGCCAGCTCGACCAGATAGCGATCCTCTCCGATCATCAGCGCCAGATGCGATGCTGCAGCGCCGTTGCCCCCTTCTCTCGCGCATCCTTCGCTGCACCCGCATGGGTGAGGGTGGCGGCGCCTTAGCAACCTGACCCGGCTTCCTGACCCAGGGTCTCGATGGAACTCATGTCACTGCTCCACGGCCAGGTCAGCGATCTTGGACAGCAGCAGCTCCGGCTCGACCGGCTTGACCAGGTAGTCACGCGCCCCCTGGCGCAGACCCCAGATGCGGTCGCTCTCGGCGTTCTTGCTGGTGCACAGGATCACATGCACGTCCTTCATCGCCGGATCCCGGGCGATGGCACGCGAGTGGCCTGGAAGCCGCTCTTGCCGGGCATCACCACGTCCATGATGACGATGGAGGGTCGTTCGGCCTGCACCTTCTCCAGCGCTTCATCACCGTTTTCGGCCGTGATCACTCTCATAGCCTTCTTTCACCAGCAGCGAGGCCATGAAAAAGCGCTCGGTGGGCGAATCGTCAACGATCAGGATCTTGCGTGCAGTCTGGGCATTCATGCTGTTTCTCCGCCAATCAGTTCGGCATGCCCGCTGCAGCCAGCTCCTGATCGGCGCGACGGCTGTGACGACTGCACGCACTTGAGCAGGCTGTCCTTCGTGAAGGGCTTTGGTCAGATACTCTTCAGAGCCCCACCAGACGACCCCGCGCACGGTCAAAGAGACCATCCTTGCTGGAGAGCATGATGACCGGGGGTATTCTTGAAACGCGGGCTCTTCTTGATCAGCGCACAGGTCGGTAACCGTCCAGTCGCGGCATCAGCACGTCGCAGAAGACGATCGTCCGGCCCGTGGTCGGACAGTTTGGCCAGCGCATCGAAACCGTTCTCGGCCAGCACGACCACGCAGCCGGCCTGTTTCAGAAAGATCTCCGCACTCGGCGAATGGTGTTGCTGTCGTCGATCACCATGACCGTCAGTCCGGCGATGCTTTGGGTGCCGCTCATTTCCCGCCCTCAAGTCCAGTTGATACCGATGTGAGCGCCGCTGCACGCCTTTCGGAAAGCCGGCCAGCCGACTCCCAGGCATTCCCGCATCGGTCACTTCCGCGTATTAAAGGGAAAGATGTCACGCCTCGCCCCCATCTCCGACGAGCCCGCAACAGTGCCGGACCAATGGTTGACGGGTTGTGGCGCGATATGCCCACGGACTTCACCCCGTCGGCGGGGCAGAAGACGGGATCCGGCACGGCCGGCTCCGGTATGATCAGGGAATGCTGGAACGGACCGGCCTGGCCCAGCGATCCGGCCCGCTTTCTCGCGCTGCGGGGTGGCGGCCGGAGGGCCGACAAGCCATTTCATGCCCCGTTCTGCCCCCTGCCTGCCGTCATCCTTGCCCGCCATCATTCATGGAGACCGCCATGCTCCCGCCTCTTCCCCGATCACCCGGAAAGACAGGCGCACCGTGCTCCTCATTCACGGGGTCTATGCCATCACCGCCGACGAAGGGGACACGACACGTCTGCTGGCCGACGTGGAGGCAGCGCTCTCAGGCAGGCATCCGCATCCTGCAGTACCGCAACAAGCATGCTGACAGCGCGCTGAAGCGGCAGCAGCTGGAAGCCCTGAAAAGCGTGTGCGAGCGGCATCAGACGCTGCTGATCGTGAACGATGACTGGCGGCTGGCCGCCGAGCTGGAGCATGATGCCGTTCATCTGGCGAGGATGACGGCGACATCGAGGAGGCACGCCAGGCGCTGGGGCCCACGGGTCGCTGATCGGGGTGTCGTGCTACGCCAGCGTGGAGCGGGCTCGGGCACTGCGCACCGGTGGCCGACTCATCTGGCGTTTCGGCGCGCTCTTTGCGTCGGGCACGAAGCCACTGGCGCGCCCTGCCCCGCTGTCGGTCTTTCGGGAGGTGCAGGCACTGTCTCTGGCGCGCCCGCTGGTGGGCATTGGCGGCATCGATGCCGACAACATCGGTTCGGTGCTGGCATGCCGGGGCCGATGCTGCCGCCGTCATCGGCGCGCTGTTCCGGCAGGGAGAGTGCGGGCGGCCGCGCAGGGCTGGTGGCTGCGGCTGCCCGTCCCCTGATCACCAGGGTTTCAGCGGCAGCACGTCCAGCACGCGGCCGTCGCTGTGATCCACCAGCACGGTGGCGTCGCTTTCTCGCCCTTCAGCGGCAGGTAGCCTGCCTCGGCGTCGGAAAGGCCGGCCTTCTTCAGCGCGACATCCAGCACGGCCTGATCATCCGGGTTGAGACCCCGAAGCGCCTTGCAGGTCCAGCGCCCGCGCCTTGACGGTTTCCTTTCTGGTTTTCCAGGGGTTCGTACCACTGCGGGAAGTGCTGCAGATCGCGACGCCACCGAAGGCCGATTCCACCAGCACGTCCTGGCGCACCTTCTGGTCGGCAGGCGGGTTTGCGGCCGACCATCGGGGACCGAACCGAGTCCCGTTGCGCCAGCGGGTTGCTGGCGGCAGCCTGCAGGTCCTCGGCCTGCAGGTCGGCACGCGAGACGGCCTCGAAGCGGTCCTTCACGAAGACGAGATAAATGCGGGCGCCCTGCTTCGACGGTGTGCAGGCCATAGCCCAGGGCCAGCAGCTGCCACACCAGGGCCGATCAGCGCCAGGTCCATCGGCAGGCTCTTCTTGCGCCGATCAAAGACCATGAAGGCCGCGATGGGGCCCCAGGCTCACGTCCACCGCCAGCAGCAGCACCAGGATGGTGCCCACGCCGGCCACGGCCGCCAGGGGTCCGGCATACCAGTACCGGTAGACGACAAGCAGCACCAGGCTGGCGATGGCCAGCGAGATGCCCAGGTGGCAGCCTGCCGCACGGAATCGTGCCCGCAGGGCATCACCACGCCAGCTGTCCCGCCACGGCAGTTTCTGCGGAGGGCGTTGCGGAAGTCGCTGCGGAGCTTGTACTGCCATGGTCAGCCGGTCCTTCAGGTTGCATCTTGAACACGGCGAGGCAAGCCTAACATCCAGGCAGCAGACGGGCAGCACCGGGCGGACGAACGGCCATTGGCAGCGGCTGTCGTCCGGAGGCTGGCGTGCGAGCGAGTGCAAAGGGGACGCTGGAGCCCTTTGCCTGAGGAAACCGGCCCCGGGGTCAGACAGTCAGTCGATGACCAGCACGTCGCCGGTCTGCAGGATGCGCGGCTGGAAGCGCCCGGGCCCAGGTCTCGATCTCGCGGGCGATCAGCTCGCGGTCGGAGGGCTTGAGATGCGTGATGTGTATCTGGGGATCGACACACAGCGGGCCAGCTCTTCGGAAAGCTGGATGGGGTACAGATGCTTGGCGGTGACGGCCAGGTCCCGCCTCGCGGTTGGCGAAGGCCGTTTCAGGATGAGATGACGCAGGTCCGAAATGCCATTGACGGTGCGCCAGAATTCCTCGGTGGGCAGCGTGTCGCCCGAATAGACGAGGCTGCCGGCCATGCCCCTGATGTGAAAAGCCCACGGCCGGCACGGTGTGGTTGGCCGTGATGGGGCGGATGGTGCGGTTGCCGATCTGCACGGGGCTGCCCACCCTGCAGGGGCTGTAGACCATCCACGGCCGCTCGAAGTGCGGGATCTCGGTGAAGTCGGGCCAGATGACCCAGTTGAAGATGTGGTCCTTCAGCGCCTGGATGGTCTCAGGCAGGGGCATGGACGACGACGGGCCGTTCCCGGCTGCTGCCCACGGTGTCGAGCATCAGCGGCAGCGCGCAGATGTGGTCAGGTGGGGAGTGGGTGAGAAAGACGTGGTCGATGCGCCGCATGTCCTCGACGGACAGGTCCTCGACGCCGGTGCCGGCATCGACCAGGATGTCGTGGTCGACGAGGAAGGATGATGCGAGCCGGACGCCCCGGGTCTGCCCGCCGTTCCCGGCGTGCCACCGAGTCCACCGCTGCAGCCGAGGATATGGAAGCGCATGGATCGCATTAGAGCACTGCCGTGCCCTCCGGCGACACCCTGTTGACATAGCGTCTCGGGCAAAATACACGCACTCTTTCGGTCCTGCCCGGAAACGTCTGCTTTCACCCAACGCCACCAGCTCGACACGGGATCACCTGGCTGGGCCGTCATCTCGCCCACCAGCACCGGCAGGCCGAAGCGCTTTGGTGAGCGCTTCCAGCCGGGCGGCCAGGTTCACGGCATCGCCAATGGCGGTAGGCACGCCGCAGCTGGGAGCCCATGTCCCCGACGCGGGCGGTGCCGGAGTTGATGCCGATGCCGATGACCAGCGGGGGCAGGCCGCGCCGTGCGAAGTCACGGCTCAGCTCCTCGGCAGCGTCCTGCATGGCAATGGCGGCGACGACGGCATGGTCTTCCTGCTCCAGGTCATCAACCGGTGCGCCCCAGAAGGCCGCGATGGCATCGCCCATGTACTTGTCGACGGTGCCCTGATGCTGGTGGATGACTTCGGTCATCCGGGTCAGGAAGGTGTTCAGGTATTCACGCAGGACCTGCGGGTCCATCGATTCGGCAATGCGCGTGAAGCCCCGGATGTCGGCAAACAGGATGGTGAGCCGCTTGTTCTGGCTCTCGATGGATAGGCTGAGGGCTCGCGGGCCATGCGCTGCACCAGCTTGGGCGAGACGTACTGGCCAAAGAGGGCCACGATGGCACTGGCGGGCCTTGCTCTCGATGAAATGGCCGGTGGCCAGGTTGAGGATGGCAATCAGCACGACGGCCATCATGGGCGCAGCCACCGGGGTGATCCAGTCCAGCACGCCGAACATGAGGGGCGTTGGCAGACTGCAGCACCAGCAGCAGCGCAGCGGCCATCAGCACGATACCGGCCGCCCAGCCGGGGCATGACGAGCGCGGCGGCCCCGGCCACCAGCAGGGGTGATGAGGGAACTGTCAGCTCGGCATGCCGGGGCACGTAGGGCATGTGCCCGGCCAGGGCGCCAGCAATGAGCGTGGCCTGTACTTCCACGCCCTGGTGTGTCGATGCTGACCGGCGTGGTGTGCCGGTCACCGATGCCGGGGGCCGAAGCGCCCACCAGCACGATGCGGTCCTGAAAGCGCGCTGGTCCACCCCTGCCTCGATGACATCGGTGGCGGAGATGTACTCGAAGCGTCCCGGCCTGCGGGCCGGCCTGACCGGCGAAGGGACGCGCGCCGTCAGGTCGCGCGCCAGCAGGCAGCCGGGTCTGGGCATCCAGCGACAGCAGCCGCCCGTCCAGGGCGATGGGCGGGTTGTCGCCGTAGACGCGCAGCATGGCCAGCGCCAGCGATTCGTAGACCTGTCCATTGAAGAGCGTGAGCACCGGGACGGAACGGACCACGCCGTCGTCGTCGAGCTGGGCGTTGTAGAAACCGCTGCTGCGCGGCGGCGTCGCTGAGGCGCTCCTGGTTGGCACCAGCCATCCCACTGGGGCGAGCAGCCAGCCATCGAAGGCATGCCCCTTCAAAGACCGAGGACGGCAGGCGGCCGATGCGGCGGGCACCGGCCTGACGGGAGAAGTAGTAGCCCAGCACCACCGGCCGGCTGCGGATGGCCTCGGCCAGCGACAGATCCCCCGGCCGGCTCGGGCTCGGCAAACACGATGTCGAAGCCCAGCACGCGGGGTCCCCGCCCTTCATCGACGATGCGCTCGACCAGCCGGGCCAGCGTCCGGCGCTGCCAGGTCCAGCGCCCCTGCTCCTGCAGGCTCTTCTCGTCGATGTCGACGATGAGCACCTGGGGCTCGAATTCCGGTGGCTGCCAGCGCAGCCGGTGATCCTGGTTCAGACGGTCGAAGGTCTGCACGGCCGGCATGGGCACATGGCCCAGCAGCACCAGGATGGCCAGTGCCGTGATGGCCAGCCCCCGACGGTGGCCCACAGCCGGAACGAGCGCAACAGCGCATGCACCGACTGCAGCAGGCGCTTCATCGCGGAGGCCCTGACGGAGGCTGGCTCGCCTGCCGGGGACTGGCTGAACTGGATGATGGTGCCGCTCAGCTCGATGAGGGTCATGGTTGCGCAACGGGTGCGCCCCCAGGCCGATCGATTCGCCATTGACCATCGGATAGGCACCCTGCCCTCGACGTGCGTCACGGGAAGAAGTTGCCGTTGCGGTTGCTGACGACCGCCACCCTGCCCGCAGCCGTTCCGGATGCTGACGATGGGGCGGTCGATGATCAGAAGCCGTCCCGGCGTCACGCCCGCCCAGAAAGCGCAGCGAGACGCCCTGAAAGTCGGCGGGTCGGTCCAGCGCCGGCCGGGCCCTGGGCATGGGCGGCGGCGCATGGGGCAACATGGCGGGCGGCATCGAAGCCTGCCCCTGCATCGGCGTGGGCGGCAGGCGCGGGGCGCGGTTGAAGCCTTCGATGAAGCCAGCCTGCCTGCCCTCTTCCGAGGCGGGCGGCACCGGGAGGAAAAGATGCCCAGGTGGTTGCGGCGCCCCGGACGAGGACGACGGATCGAGCGGCGACAGGGAGGCCGAGGGATTGGGCGCCCCCAGTGTCTGGAAAAGCGGGAAGTCCGGCGCGAGCCTGTCCAGCAGGAAGGCCGTATCGCCCAGGGAAAGCGGCGGGAAGGTGTCGGAGGAAGAGGTTCCCCGAGACGACGCGTCGTGTCTTGACGCATCAAGGTGCTGGGCGTTGCCGGACGGCGTGCCCTGTCTATGCGGCATCCGTTGGGCTGGCGACCCGGCACGTCGATAGACGAGGCGATAGATGCCGATGTCGATGCTGTCGCCGTCGTTCAGCAATGCGCGCGCCACAGGGGCGCCGTTAACCAGGGTGCCGTTGCGGCTGCCCAGATCCTGGATCACCACGTCCTGCTGGCCAGCCAGCAGCACGGCGTGCTCGCCCGAGACGGTCAGGGTCATCGAGCACCAGGGTATTGGTGGTACGCCGGCCGATGACCGTGCGTGTCTGCGCTCAGCCACAGGTACGCAGCGGCTGGCTGGCCGCCGACAGCGCGAGCTGTCCGTACCTGTTGCCTTGCGGCTGCATTTCCCCGTCCTGGTGATCGGTGCCCATCTGCATCCCTCTGCCCCCGGGAGCCTGGGCAGAAAAAGACTCGTCGACGCTCCCGGCAGCGACTGTAGCGACCGGGAGGCGGAAGGGAAAGGGTGCCGGCGCCAACGGCCGGCACCATGGGGTCCGACGGCAGGCCCTCAGAGCACCTTCTTCAGCAGGCGCCCCATTTCGGACGGGTCACGGGTCGTGCGGATGCCGCAGGCTTCCATCACTTCCAGCTTGGCGTCAGCCGTATCGGCACCACCGGAGATGAGCGCACCGGCGTGGCCCATGCGCTTGCCCGGAGGCGCGGTGACGCCAGCGATGAAGCCGACCACCGGTTTCTTCATGTTGTCCTTGGCCCAGCGCGCGGCGTTCACTTCGTCCGGTCCGCCGATCCGCCGATCATGATGACGGCGTCGGTGTCGGGATCGTCGTTGAACATCTGCAGCACGTCGATGTGCTTCAGGCCGTTGATGGGGTCGCCCCCGATGCCGACGGCAGTGGACTGGCCCAGGCCCAGGTCGGTGACCTGCGCGACGGCCTCATAGGTGAGCGTGCCGGAGCGCGACACGATGCCGATGCGGCCCTTGCGGTGGATGTGACCCGGCATGATGCCGATCTTCAGCTCTGTCAGGCGTGATGACGCCCGGGCAGTTGAGGGCCCAGCAGCAGCGTCTTCTTGTTGGCCTTTGCGCATCTTGTCACGCACGACCAGCATGTCACGCACGGGGATGCCCTCGGTGATGCAGATGACCAGATCCAGGTCGGCGTCGACCGCTTCCCAGATGGCATCGGCAGCGCCTGCGGGCGGCACGTGGATGACGGAGACGGTGGCACCGGTCTCGGCCTGGCTTCCTTCACCGAGCCGTAGATGGGAATGCCCTCGAAACCTCGCCAGCACGCTTGGGATTGACGCCCGCCACGAAGCAGTTCTTGCCATTGGCATAGTCCCGGCACATGCGCGTATGGAACTGGCCGGTCTTGCCGGTGATGCCCTGGGTGATGACCTTGGTGTCCTTGTTGATCAGAATCGACATTGCGATTGTCCTCGAAGTTCAGGGGCTGTTGTTATGTTTACCGGCTGCAGCGGCAACCACCTGGCGCGCGGCGTCGGCCATCGTGTCTGCCGCGATGATGGGCAGGCCGGAGTCGGCCAGCATCTGCTTGCCCAGCTCTTCATTGGTGCCCTTCATGCGCACCACCAGCGGCACGCCCAGATTGACGGCCTTGCTGGCAGCGATGACGCCGGCTGCGATGGTGTCGCAACGCATGATGCCGCCGAAGATGTTGACCAGGATGGCCTTGACACTCTTTGTTCTTCAGCATCAGCCTGAAGGCCTCGGTGACCTTTTCTGCCGTGGCGCCACCGCCCACGTCCAGGAAGTTGGCTCGGCGAGCCGCCGAACAGCTTTGATGGTGTCCATGGTGGCCATGGCCAGACCGGCACCGTTGACCAGGCAGCCGATGTTGCCGTCGAGCTGGATGTAGGCCAGATCGAACTTCGAGGCTTCCACCTCGGCCGGGTCTTCCTCGTCCAGGTCGCGCATCTCGACGATGTCGGCGTGGCGGAACAGGGCGTTGGAATCGAAATTGAGCTTGGCGTCGAGCGCGATGACGTCGCCCGTGCCGGTGAGGGATCAGCGGGATTGATCTCGGCCAGCGAGGCATCGGTCTCGAGAAGGCCTTGTACAGACCCTGCAGCACCTGACGGGCCTTGGGCAGGCTGGCGGCCGGGATGCCGATGCGGGTGGCCAGATCATCGGCCTCGGCGTCGGTGAGGCCCTGGGCCACGTCGCAGAAGACCTTGTGGATTTTCTCGGGCGTCCTGGCAGCCACTTCCTCGATGTCCATGCCGCCTTCGCTGGAGGCCATGACGCAGATCTTCTGGGATTGGCGGTCGATGACGATACCGACGTAGAGTTCTTTCTTGATGTCGGCGCCTTCCTCGATCAGCAGCCGGCGGACCTTCTGTCCTTCCGCCGGTCTGGTGGGTGACCAGCTGCATGCCGAGGATGGAAGCGGCGTGCTGACGGACTTCATCCAGCGAACGGGCCAGCTTTGACGCCGCCGCCCCTTGCCGCGGCCACCGGCGTGGATCTGGGCCTGACGACCCAGACGGGCCGCCCAGCTGCTCGGCCGCCTTGACCGCTTCTTCGACATTGAAGCATGGAATACCCCGGGGCACCGTTACACCATAGCGCTTCAGGATTTCTTTGCCTTGATACTCGTGGATTTTCATGGTGATCTCGGTTGGGTCACATATGCCGCGTTGATGCTATCACAGCGGTCATGACGATTAACCCGGAGAAAACGCGCCACGTGCCCGTCGCACCATGGAATAAAGGGAATTCCCGGATATAAGGGAATACCCGAATATGAATTCGTGTGCGTCTCAGAAGCCGGCATCGAATGCCGTGAATCATCATCTCGTCGGGCGCATCAACGATGCGGGTACGACGGCAGACACGATGCCCGTGCAAAACCCCCGCCCCACCAGGGAAGCGATATTGCCGGGCCTTTTCCTTCAGGCTGGTGGGAGGCTTTCCGAAACGACGCTGCCAGACGGCCTGGGCACGGCTCTTCCTCGTCCTCGGCCAGCGGCTGCGGCACGTTGGAAATGAGGTTTTCATCCAGCCCCTTGCGCTGCAGGTCCTGCGACAGGCGGGCGCGACCGAAAACGCTCTGCCCCTGTTTCGCACACAGGGATTCGGCCATGCGACGATCGGACAGCAGCTTCATGCCCTCCAGTTCGTCCAGAACCGATTCGACCAGTTCAGGTGACGGGCGCGCGGCGCCGGGCTGCCCCCTCAGCATCGTCGAACGAGGCAGCACCGCCCCGGGCACCGAATGGGCGGTCGAACGACTCGTCAGGCGCCGGGCGAGCCTTCGTAGTCACCTGGGCCCCTGCCCCTGCCGCCAGCACGTCGACGGCGGCGAACAGGGCGCAGGTGTGAGCAGCTTGCGCGTGAGCTCGGCCTGGCTGTGCTCACGCCGGGCCAGCAGGGGCTATGGCCCGCCGCTTGAGCGCGCTGCGCTGGGCCGACTCGGATTCGTCGGCCCGCACCAGCGCCTGAAGATCACGAAAGCTCATGCTGCCCCAGCCTGCTTCACGGCCTCACTCGGCGTCCTTGTCCTTGGCGACGCGCGGACGACGCCTTCGGCGGCGGGCTCGGCGCCCTCGGCATCGACAACAGGTTGCGGCGCCTCGCCACGGGTGGAGACACCGACAGCCTCGCGGATGCGGTTCTCGATCTCCAGCGCCAGCTCGGGCTTCTCGCGCAGGTATTCGCGGGCGTTGTCCTTGCCCTGGCCGATGCGCTCGCCGTTGTAGCTGTACCAGGCGCCGCTCTTTTCCACGAAACCATGGGTGACGCCCAGGTCGAGGATCTGCCTTCGCGCGAGGTGCCTCGCCATCAGAGGATGTCGAACTCGGCGCTCTTGAACGGGGCGAGACCTTGTTCTGGACGACCTTGACGCGGGTCTCGTTGCCGATGATCCCTCGTCGCCTTCTTGATGGAACCAGGTGCGGCGGATGTCCAGCCGCACGGAGGCGTAGAACTTGAGCGCGTTGCCGCCGGTGGTGGTCTCGGGGTTGCCGAACATGACGCCGATCTTCATCCGGATCTGGTTGATGAAGATGACCAGCGTGTTGGTGCGCTGGATGGAGCCAGTGAGCTTTGCGCAGCGCCTGGCTCATCAGGCGGGCCTGCAGGCCGGGCAGCGCGTCGCCCATGTCGCCCTCGATTTCGGCACGCGGCGTGAGTGCGGCCACCGAGTCGACCACGACCAGATCGACCGAACCGGAACGGACCAGGGCATCGCAGATTTCCAGGGCCTGCTCGCCGGTGTCGGGCTGGGAGATGAGCAGTTCAGGCAGGCGCACGCCCAGCTTGGCGGCGTACTGCACGTCAAGTGCGTGCTCGGCATCGATGAAGGCGCAGGTGCCGCCCAGCTTCTGCATCTCGGCAATGACCTGCAGCTGAGGGGTGGTCTTGCCGGACGACTCCGGCCCGTAGATCTCGACGACGCGGCCACGCGGCAGGCCGCCAACGCCCAGCGCGATGTCCAGCCCCAGCGAACCGGTGGAGACCACTTCGATGTCCGGGGGACGCTTCGCCATCGGCCATGCGCATGACCGAACCTTGCCGAACTGCTTTTCGATTTGTGCCAGAGCGGCAGCCAGTGCCTTGGCCTTCTCTGCGCGTGCCTTGTCGTCCATGACGGATGTCCTGTGAGGAGATTGAAGCAGCCCTGATTATGACACCAGACCACTGTACATACAATCAGTCTTTTGGTCTCGGCCCAGATGGTGGTAGCTATCAGGTGAGCGAATCGGCCGGATGGATGATGTCCGCGCAACAAGGGACTTGAGAAGGCCACGGCAAAGCGGCCTTTTCAGACGCTCACAGCAGGGGCTTCGGGCCGATTCAGGCAGGATCTGGCCACCATCGATGATGATGGTCTGCCTCGTGATGTAGAGCCGCTTCGCGGCTGGCCAGGGAAGCAGGCGGCGTAGCCGATGTCCTGCAGGGGTGCCCAGGGTGTGCGTCGGCACGGCGGCGCGCATCTGGTTCAGGTATTCCTCGCCCTGGGCGATCAGGGCCTTCACTGAGCACGTTGCCCGGCATGACGGCGTTGATGGTGATGCCGAATCGCGCATATTCAAGCGCGACGCTACGCATGAAGCCCAGCTGCCCGGCCTTGCTGGCGCCGTAGTGGCTCCAGCCCGGAAAACCGGTGACGGGCCCGGTAATGGAGGACGTGATGACGATGCGGCCATAACCACGCGACTGCGTGGCAGCCAGCGCAGCCTGCACCATCAGGAAGGTGCCCTTGAGGTTGATGCCGTGCGTCTGGTCCCAGTCCGCCTCGGTCATGTCGGCCAGCTTCTTCTGCGGGAAGATGCCGGTGTTGGAGCAAAGGATGTCGAGTGCGCCAAAACGTTCGACGACGGCGGCCACGGCATCCTGGCAGCTCTGCTGCACGCGGACATCGGTGTGCTGGTAATGGGCGCCCAGCTCCTTGGCCGTTGCCTGACCCTGTTCACGGTCGATGTCGGCGATGACGACATTGGCCCCCGCCTGCCTCAGCACGGAAACAATGCCTTGCCGATACCCTTCGCACCACCGGTGACAAGCGCGGTCTGTCCTTGCAGGGAAAAAAAGTGAAGCGGTCATGATTGTCTCCCTGATGCGCAGGTGAGTCAGACCACGACAGGCTGCTGGCCCTGCGCCTGGTCCAGCAACTGCACGGGCACGCCGCAGGGCGTGGATGGCGGTCTGACGACGAATGTCGGCCCGGTCGCCGGAGAAGTGCCGGGTTTCGAGTCAGCACCAGGGGCTCGGCGTACCGGGCGGCCAGCGCAACGCCCAGCCGAAACAGACGGTACCAACAGGGTTTTTCAGCCGTGCCACCGTCCGGACCGGCAATGCCGCTGACAGCCATCGACAGCAGGGCATCGCTGCTGCGCAGTGCACCCAGCGCCATCTGGCTGGCCACCGAGGTGCTGACGGCGCCTTCTGTTTCCAGCGTGGCGGCATTCACGCCCAGCATTTCGATCTTGGCCTGGTTGGCGTAGGTGACGTAGCCCCCGGCTGAACCAGGCGCTGGAACCGGCGGTCTCGGTCAGGGGCGGCGGCAATCAGGCCACCGGTGCAGGATTCTGCCGTGGTGATCAGCCCCTGCCCCCAAGGGCTGCCACGCGCTGGCCCAGCAGGCGGGCCCAGGCAACCGGGTCTCCCTGCGGGTCGAGGTGCTCGTTCTGTCGATCAGCATCTTTCATCGCGTCCTCCCCTTGCTCCATCCGCATATCCGGTTTCACCGGTCATGCTGCCTGCTGCCTGCTGCCTGCTGCCTGCTGCCTGCCGCCAGTTTATGCTGACACGTCGCGCCGAGGGCGAGACAATCCCCTGGTGCGCAGGCTGCTCTGCTTCCCCGAAAGCCGAAAAATCCAGCCGCCGGAAAGCCCGCCAATCAGCCAAACAGCCGGGTCCAGACCGCCATGACGATGAGGGGTGTAGGCCGCGGCCAGCAGATCGTCCAGCAATACGCCAGTGGCGTTCTGCCACTGGCTGTCGATGGTGCGGATGGGCGCCGGCTTGGTGATGTCGAAGATGCGGAACAGCAGGAAGCCCACCAGCTGGGTGGAGAAGTCCTGCGGGATGACCCACAGCACCAGCCAGAAAGCCACGATCTCGTCCCAGACGATGGCGCTGTGATCATGCACGCCCACGTCGCGGCCGGTACGATCGATGGCCCAGTGCCCCACCACCAGGCCCAGGGCGATGAGCACGCCCATGCCGGTATCACCCAGCAGCGGCGCCAGGATGGCGAAGGCCACCCACGCAAAGAGCGTGCCCATGGTGCCGGGCACGACGTTGCTGAGGCCGCTGCCCAGGCCAGAGGCGATCCACCGCGACAGGCGCGGCTTCATGAATTCAAAGGTCGGCCGGATCCGGCCGAAGGTTCCGTCGGCGCGGACCAGATCGGTCACGTCCTCTACCTTGTTGTCATTCATGTCGAGAAATGGTCATGTCCACGAGCTGCCAGTGGCCGGGACTGGCCTTTGGCGTCAACCAGAAGCATAGCGCTTTCAGCCACGATCCTTCCGATCATGCGGGCATCAGGCCAGCATTGCAAGATGGTATCGGTCTGTGCTGTCGGTGCGGTGAACAGCAGCTCGTAATCATCACCCCCATGCAGGGCAAGCTGCAGGGCCTCATCATGTGCCACGCCGCTCTCACGCAGCACCGGGTCCAGCGGCAGGCGGTCTTCCCACAGCTCGGCGCCCAGGGACAGGCCCTGTCGGCGGCCCGAAAGCGGTCAGCAGATGCCCCAGGTCTCCGGCCAGACCGTCGGAGATGTCCATGGCAGCGCTGGCGACGCCAGTCAGTCCCAGGCCCGCGGCCAGCCGGGGCTCGGGCCAGTCCAGGCGGTGGGCTGCAGCGTCGGGTACAGGCTGTCCCCTGGCTGCGCCGTGCCACGGCCAGAGCCGCAGCGCCCCAGCGGGCCGCTCACCCAGATGGCATCGCCCACGCGGGCTCCGTCACGACGCAGGGCATGCGTGGCAGGCACCCGCCCCAGGACGGTGATGGAGATGTTGAGCGGGCCGCGCGTGGTGTCGCCCCGATCAATGGGCAGGCCGCGCGGGCCGCCAGCCCGAACAGGCCGTCTGCGAAAGCCCTGAAGCCAGGCGGCATCGGCCGTCGGCAGCGCCAGCGCCAGCGTGAAGCCGACAGGGTCGCGCGCCCATGGCAGCCAGGTCCGACAGATTGACGGCCAAGGCCTTGTGGCCGATGGCTGCGGAGTCGGTACCCTCGAAGAAATGACGCCCCGCCACCAGCATGTCGGTGGAAATGGCCAGTTGCTGGCCAGGGGGCACGGGATCGAGCAGCGCGCAGTCGTCACCGATGCCCAGCTTCACCAGGGCTCTCGGCCGCCGGGCCTGTCGAGGCAGGCAACGGCAGCAGGGACTGCGGGTGTCCGGCAGGCAACGGCAGCCGGCTGGCGCTCGAAGTACTGCCGGATCAGTGCGAACTCGTTCATTCAGCCGGCCGGCCGCACCTCATGGGGCCGCACGGAAGGCGCGATGCGGTCCAGCACGCCGTTGACGTACTTGCAGCCGTCGGTGCCGCCGAAGTTCTTGGCCAGCTCCACCGCCTCGTTGATGACCACGCGGTAGGGGATCTCCTGCAGGTCCTTCAGCTCGAAGGTGGCCTGCATCAGGATGGCCCGTCTCGACGGGGCTGAGCAGGTTGAGCGGCCGGTCCAGGCTGGGAAGCAGGATGGCTTCCAGGGCGCTGGCCTGGCTGATGGTCCCCTTGAGCAGGGTGTCGAAGTGGCTGCGATCGGCCTTGTCGAAACCGGGGCTGGTCTCGATGTGGGCCTGGATGGCACCGATGTCCCTCAGCCGACAGCAGCCACTGGTAGATGCCCTGCATGGCGAATTCCGCGAGCGCCGCCCGCTGCGTGTGCGATTTCCCTGCGGCGGCGGCCGGAGAACGTCCCCTGCATGCTGCTCACTCCTCGTCGTCGCCGTCGTCACCGTGCAGTGCGTCCAGCGACTCGCCCAGGCGAACCATCTCGATCGCCACTCGGGCAGCCTCGGCACCTTTCTCGGCGGTGCGCTGACGGGCCTGCTCTTCGTTGTAGGTGGTGAGGATGGCGTTGGCCACGGGATGCCCAGCTCCAGGCTCACACGGCTCACGCCGGCTGCGCTCTCGTTGCAGACAACCTCGAAGTGGTAGGTCTCACCCTTGATGATGGTGCCGATGGCGATCAGGGCGTCGTATTCGCCCGAGTTGCCCAGCTGCAGCAGCACCAGCGGCACTTCCAGGGCACCCGGCACGCTGCAGACCAGGATGTCGCTTTCAGCCACGCCCAGCTTCTTCAGCTCGGCCAGGCAGACTTCCAGCGATTCCTTGCCGAATTCCTCGTTGAAGCGCGCCTGCACGATGCCGATGCGCAGGCCCTGACCGTTTTCCGATCCCTTGATTTGATCGACGCTCATGTATGTTTCTCCGCTGTATGCGTTGGTCTATGTCAGTTTGATCCGGCCGGACGGCCATCGGCGTCCGCTTCCAGATAGCCGGTCACTTCCAGGTTGAAGCCCGCCATGCTCGGCATCCGGCGCTCGCGTGTCAACAGTTTCATGCGCCCCACCCCCAGGTCCCGCAGGATCTGGGCACCGATGCCGTAACTGCGCAACGTGCGCGAGTCGTTGGCGCTGCCGGCGCGGCCGGCACCCGGCTCAGGATTGGCCCATTGCTCGATCTGCTCGGTGACCGTTTCGGCGTCGGGAGCACGGTTGAGCATCAGCAGCACGCCGTTGCCGTGGGACTGAATGGCCTGAAGCGCCGGATCCAGCGGCCAGGGCATGGCGGCTGGCCACCCCCAGCAGATCCAGCGGCGAGAGCGGCTCGTGCACGCGCACCCAGGCCTCGCGATCGGGCTGCTGGCTTGCCCACGACCAGCGCCAGATGCGGCTGGCCCACGGTCTTGTCGCGGTAGGCGATCAGGGTCCAGCTCACCCACCACGGTCTGCACCTTGTGCCGACCGATGCGCTCGATCATGGATTCATGGGCGCTGCGATAGGCAATCAGGTCGGCAATGGTGCCGATCTTCAGGCCATGCTCGCGGGCGAACTCGATCAAGTCCGGCAGGCGCGCCATGGTGCCGTCTTCCTTCATGATCTCGCAGATCACGGCGGAAGGCGTGAGGCCCGTCAGTGCCCCCAGGTCGCAGCGCCGGCTTCGGTATGGCCAGCACGTGTCAGCACGCCACCGGGGCGCGCCATGACGGGGAAGACATGGTCTGGCTGCACGATGTCGGAAGGTTTGGCATCCGCGGCCACGGCCGCCTGGATGAGTGCGCGCCCGGTCGGCCGCCGAGATGCCGGTGGTCACGCCTTCGGCCGCCTCGATGGACATCGTGAAGTTGGTGCTCATCTTGGTGCCGTTGACGGCCGTCATCAGCGGCAGCCGCAGCCGGCGGCAACGCTCTTCCGTCAGCGTCGATGACAGACCAGGCCCGCGCATGGCGGGCCATGAAGTTGATCGCCTCGGGGTGACGTAAGTCGGCCGCGATCAGCAGGTCGCCTTCGTTCTCGCGCGGTCCTCGTCATCGATCAGGATGACCATCTTGCCTGCACGGAAGTCCGCCAGGATCTCGGCGGTGCTGCCACGGACGACAGCATCTCGTTCTTGGTCACGTGTATCTCCTGCGCGTGTGCGCTTTTTCCTCAATTCTGTACGGGCAGCTTACCAGCCACCTCCTGCATCCGTAGCCAGGTAGCGGGCCACCGTGTCGATTTCCAGGTTGACCAGTCTGCCGGGGGCCTGTGCTTGAGCGTGGTCTGCGCCACCGTGTGCGGGATCAGGTTGATCTGGAAGGCGCAGCACCACGGTTCCGACTCGGCATGTGCGCCACCGTGGGCGCCGGTCGCCGTGCCCGGGGCACCCGCCGAGGCAGACCGAGGGGCCGCGCCCGGCCAGCACGGCCCGGGCCGCCTCCGGCCAGGCCGGGTCCACAGCCCTTGGCCAGCAGCAGATCTTCCACGTGGTTGACGGTCAGGCTCACGCCATCGACGGTGATGGAGCCCTTGTAGACGAGAAAACCGGCGGGGCTGCGGCGCCAGGATCTCCAGCAGGTGGCTCTCGCCCACCGGCTCGAAGCGGCGCACCACCCCAGACCATCCACGTGCCCTGACACCAGGTGGCCACCCACCCGGTCCGACAGGCGCATGGCCTTCCAGGTTGACTCGGCTCCGTGCCAGCCAAGCCGGTGGTGCGGCGCAGGTCTCAGCCGACACATCCACGGCAAAGCCCTCGGCCGTCTTCTCGACCACGGTCATGCAGGCGCCCTGGATGGCAATGGAATCGCCGATGGCGACATCCGACATGTCCAGTTCTCCGGCGGCGACATCCAGCCTGACGCCATCCCTCTCCCAGCGGGGATACCTGGCGGATGCTGCTGATGGCGGCGACGATACCTGTGAACATGGTCTGCTTCCTGCGCTTGAAAGGGAAGGCTGACGGACATCGTCCGCAGCCTGGATAAGAGGATGATAAAGAAAAAAGCGCCGCCGCGCCCTGGCCCGGGATCAATATCCCTGCTGCCGTGACGGTGCATCATGCACCGATGATGCGTCATGAAGCACGGATTGCCCCATTTGCGCCGGACGAGGCAGGCGACTCGCCCTGAGCCCTCGGTCAGTACCCGAAGGCGCAGACGCAGATCATCGCCCACCGGCGAGGCCTCCCGCCACGCCAGACGGATGCGATCATCCAGGCCGGCACGGCCGGCAACGCAAAGGCAGGCAGCCCCCTGCCCCCAGCAACGCGTGGGCGCCACATACAGCAGCAGCTCGTCCACGCAGCCGGCCTGGATCAGCGCCCGCATCTCAGCCCCTGCACCGGCCTCCACATGCACCTCGTTGAAGCCGGCCTCGCCCATGGCGCGCATGAGCGCCGGCAGATCGACATGCCGACCATCCGCCGCCGGCAGCGCAGCAGCCACCCCCGATCCAGCGGTCGCTGGCGGTGACGCCATCGTCAGGCCAATCAGGCGGCACGGCATGGCCACCCAGGTCTCGCCCGGGCCGAAGATGGCGGCATGCCCGCCGACCCTGCAGCCGGGCATCCACCAGCAGCGCACCGGCTGGCGCTCTGTCGTCGCGTGGCGCACCGTCAGCGCAGGGATTGTCGGCCAGCACGGTACCGCTGCCCGTGAGGATGGTGCTGGCCCGCGCCCGCCAGGCATCGGCTGTCGGTGCGCGCCGCCTCGCCCGTGGATCCACTGGCTTTCGCCATCCGGCAAGGCAATGAAAACCATCCAGCGAGGTGGCCGCCTTCAGGCGCACCCAGGGTCTGCCCTGCTGCATCCGCGAGATGAACCCCTCGATTCAGCGCCCGGCCTCTTCTTCCAGGAGCCCGCAGCGAACATCGATGCCGGCGGCACGCAACCGCCCCAGCCCCCTGCCCGTTGACCAGCGGGTTGGGGTCCTCCATGGCCGCCACCACGTGTGCCACGCCAGCCCTCGACCAGACGGTCGGCACAGGGCCCCGTCCGGCCACGATGGGAACAGGGTTCGAGCGTGACATAGGGCGGTTGCGCCGCGTGCCTCGCTCGCCGGCCTGCTGCAGCGCCAGCACTTCGGCATGGGGCTCGCCGGCCCCGCCGGTGCTAGCCTTCGCCCACCACCCTCGCCATCCCGCACGATGACGCAGCCCACACGCGGGTTGGGCATGGTGGTGATTGACGCCCCTGCCAGGCCAGGTCGATGGCCCGCTGCATGGCCTGGCGATCGTCTTCGGTGTACATGTCAGTTTTTCTTCCTGACCGGGGCCTCCGATAGGCCCGAGGCGTCATTCCGGGGCGAGTCTTTCCGGGGCGTGCGTCATCGGCCGGCGCTGGATCGGCAGCCTGGGCCTGTCCGGCGGCCTCCCGCTGCTGGCCCCTGATCTCCTGGATTGCGTCGGCAAGGCCTCGATGTCCTCGAACTGTCGATAGACTGAGGCAAAGCGGATGTAGGCCACCGTGTCCAGCTCACGCAGCACGCCCATCACCCTGCTCGCCGATGGACTGGCTGGGGAATCTCGCGCACGCCCAGCTTGAAGAGCCGGTCTCGACCTGGTCCAGCGCATTTTTCCAGCGCCTCATCCGACACCGGGCGCTTGCGAAGCGCCAGCCGCATCGAATACTCCAGCTTGGAGCGCTCGTAGGGCACACGCCGACCGTCGCTCTGTGATGACATCGGGCATCGAGAGCTCGACGCGCCCTAGGGTCGTGAAGCGCCGGTCGCAGGCCGTGCAGCGGCGGCGGCGGCGGATGCGGTCGCCGCCGTCGAGCACCCTGGTTTCCATCACCTGGGTGTCGGTATGGTTACAGAATGGGCAATGCATGCGGCCTCATCCCCATTCGGTCAGCGCATCTCAGCCATAGACCGGGAAACGCGCCGTCAGCGCATCGACCCGCTCGCGGACGGCGGCCAGGTGTGCCTCGTCGTTCGGCTTGTCCAGCACGTCGGAAATCAGCTCGCCCACCAGGCGTGCTTCCTCCGTACCGAAGCCACGCGTGGTCATGGCCGGCGAGCCGACACGGATGCCGCTGGTGACGAAGGGCTTCTCGGGGTCGTTCGGGATGGCGTTCTTGTTGACCGTGATGTGTGCCCGGCCCAGCGCAGCCTCGGCGTCCTTGCCGGTGATGCCGCGCGAACGCAGGTCCACCAGCATCACGTGCGATTCGGTGCGCCCCGACACGATGCGGAAGCCCTTCTCCACCAGCGTCTCGGCCAGCGCCTTCGCATTGGCCACCACCCTGCTGCTGGTAGGTCTTGAGGGCAGGCTCCAGCGCTTCCTTGAAGGCCACGGCCTTGCCGGCGATGACGTGCATCAGCGGGCCGCCCTGCAGCCTGGGGAAGATGGCGGAGTTGATGGCCTTCTCGTGCTCGGGCTTCATCAGGATGAAGCCGCCACGCGGGCCGCGCAGGCTCTTGTGCGTGGTGGAGGGTGACCACGTCGGCGTGCGGCACCGGGTTGGGGTACACGCCCCCGGCGATCAGGCCGGCGTAGTGCGCCGTGTCCACCCGGGATGAAGATGGCGCCCACGTCCTGGCCACGCGGGCAAAGCGCGCCCAGTCGATGACCAGCGAATAGGCCGAGGCACCGGCAATGATGATGCGCGGTTTGTGCTCGTGCGCCAGGCGCTCCATCTGGTCGTAATCGATCTCTTCCCTTCTCGTTCAGGCCGTAGGACACCACGTTGAACCAGCGGCCCTGACATGTTGACCGGCGAGCCGTGCGTGAGGTGACCGCCCATGGCCAGCGACATGCCCAGGATGGTGTCACCCGCTTGGCCAGCCCCAGGAACACGGCCTGCTGGCCTGCGAGCCTCGAATTGGGCCGCACGTTGGCGGCTCTCGGCCCCGAAGAGCTGCTTCTCACGCGGTCCAGCGCCAGCTGCTCGGCCACGTCCACGAACTCACAGCCGCCGTAGTAGCGCTTGCCGGGATCAGCCCTCGGCATACTTGCTGAGCTGGCTGCCCTGGGCTTCCATCACCGCCGGGCTGGTGTAGTTCTCCGACGCGATCAGCTCGATGTGAGCCTCCCTGGCGACGGTTCTCGTTGCGGATGGCATCCCAGAGGGCGGGATCGACCTGGGCAAGCGTCTGTTTGCGATCAAACATGTGATGCACTCCGAGGCTGCAGGGCAGCCAGACAGTTATGAGAAGAACCCTGCCCAGGCGGACGGCAGGCGACGAAGCGAACCCGACCGCTTCCCGGTAGTACTCTACCCGATCGCCAGTCACGGCCGGACCAATGAGTTTAGCCAAAGCCGTCAGCCCACGCCAGCGAGGCCCGGCCCAGCCCCCGCGCGTTCAGGAAAAACTCCAGCCGATCCGGCCCAGCAGCGCCGCTGAAGCGCTGCCGCGGGTCGATCTCGTCCCGACTGGCCACCAGATGCGCGATGTCCGCCCATTGCAGGGATCTCCCAGCGCCCGGCCTGCCAGCGCAGCTGGCAGATGCAGGCGTTGTGGATGGGAAAAGTCGCGCGGCTCGGAAACGGGCTTGCCCGTCACCAGCCGGTAGATCGCGTCCAGCACGCCGCCATGGCTCACCACGACCACGCGCTGGCCGCGATAGCGCTGCACCAGCCCGGCCAGTGCCGCCTCGATGCGCGCACGCACCTGCATCAGGCTCGTCGCCCTGCAGGTCCAGATCCGGATCCCGCGCCTCGATCCGCCGGTAGGTTTCGGGATCCTCCCGCTGGATGTCGGCATAGACCCAGCCCTGGAAGCGCCCGAAATGACGCTCGCGCCAGACAGTCTCCGGCACCACCGGCACGCCCGTCACGACGCCGATTTCCGCCGCTGTCTGGCTGGCACGCAGGTCGCTGCAATGGATAGCATCCACCATGCCGGGTGCAAACCGCGCCGCGGCTGCCTTCGCCTGCTGCACGCCCACCGCGTTGAGCGGCTCGTCCAGCTGCCCCTGAATACGCCGCACCATGTTCCAGTCGGTCTCGCCGTGCCGCACCAGCACAAGGCGCACACCGTCGGGCAGCGTGCCGGCCTCCAGCCCTCCAGCGCAGGTGCGACGCCTTCCGATGCGGCAGCCGTCATGCCACCGTCACCCGGCGGAACCTGCGCTTGCCCACCTGCACGACGGTAGGTAGCCGACCGGCAGCGTGAGCCCCGGTCGGTCACCACCGAGCCATCGACGCGCACGCCGTTCTGGGCCAGCATCCGTCCCGCCTCCGAGGCCGACGGCACCAGCCCGCTGTCACGCAGGACGGCCACGATGCCCAGCGGCGCGCCGGAAAGCGTCACCTCCTCGATCTCGTCGGGCACCCCGCCCCGCGCGCGCAGCTCGAAGTCCTCCACCGCCGCATCGCTGAGCCCGCCCGTGGAAGCGCTCCACCAGCCTCGCGGGCCAGCAGCACCTGGCTTCCTTCGGCTGCGACCGGCCTGCACTCGGCCCGCAGCGCGTCGATCTCGCTCATCGACCGGAACGACAGCAGCGTGAAATAGCGCCACATCATGGCGTCGGAAATCGACATCACCTTGGCGAACATCGTGTTGGCCGGCTCGGTGATGCCCACGTAGTTGCCCCTTTGGACCTGACATCTTCTCAACGCCATCCAGCCCTTCCAGCAGCGGCATCGCCAGCACGCACTGCGGCTCCCTGCCGTACTCGCGCTGCAGCTCGCGGCCCACCAGCAGGTTGAACTTCTGGTCGGTACCGCCCAGCTCCAGATCCGCCTCCAGCACGACCGAGTCGTAGCCCTGCAGGAGCGGGTACAGCATCTCGTGCACCGAGATGGGCACCCCGGCCTTCAGCCGCTTGGTGAAATCGTCACGCTCCAGGATGCGCGCCACCGTGTAGCGCGAGGCCAGCTGCACCATGTCGCGCAGCCCGATCTTGTCGCACCAGGCCGAGTTGTAGCGGATCTCGGTCCGCTCCGGGTCCAGCACGAGGCTTGCCTGCCGGAAGTAGGTCTGAGCGTTCTGCTCGATCTGCTCACGGGTGAGCGGCGGGCGCGTCGAATTGCGCCCCGAGGGGTCACCGATCGAGGCCGTGAAGTCCCCGATCAGGAAGATCACCTGGTGCCCCAGGTCCTGAAGCTGGCGCATCTTGTTCAGCACCACCGTGTGGCCCAGGTGCAGGTCCGGCGCCGTGGGGTCCAGGCCCAGCTTGATGCGCAGCGGCCGGTTCTCCTTCAGGCTGCGCCGGAGCTTGGCAGCCAGCTCCGTCTCGACGAGCAGCTCGTCGATTCCACGCTTGATGATGGCCAGCGACTGCTGGACGGTCTCTTCGATCGGATCACTGGATGACATGAGAGGGACAAAAATGTGAGAGCTTAGGGGGTTTGCAGGTGCACGTTCTCACGAACGGGCAGAAAAGACGACTTACCAACGTGCGTTTGACGTTAGAATCTGGGCTCATAAGCCTGTTCCCGAACATTCGAAGCTTTTTGCGACACCCTGGCCGCCACTCGTCGGTCGCGTCCGCCGGCGCGTCGACAAGGGACTTGCCGCAGCAAGCTCGGGCTTCGGTGCGCGCAACAGCCTCCGGGCGTGGCGTGCGCCAAAGCGGTCGGGAACGGCAGCCAGATCAACCGGGCATGCCGCCGCTTCTGGAAGATTCTATCCGAGGCTACCAGGCGGCAGCCCAGTTCTTCCCCCGGTTCTCCGACTGCCGGAGGCCGGGCAGCCCGATTCCCACGCCACGCATGCACAATTCTCCCGGTAAACGACTCGCCTCTGCCCTGGGCGCTGCCTTCTCCGTCGCCACGCTGACCGCCTTTGCGGTCGCGCCGCTGACCGAGGAACCGCCGCCGCACGCCCGTGTCATCGAACCCGTGTCGCTTGCCCCCCAGCCGCTGCCCACCACCGGCGCCTTCCACCGCGAGATCACCATCTCCCGCGGCGAGTCGGTTGGCAGCCTGCTGCGCAAGCTCGGGCCAGCAGGACATGTCGCTCATCGAGTTCCGTGCGCCGTGACGCCACGGCACGCAAGCTCCTGAGCCTCACGCCGGGCAGCACCGTCAACGCCACGCTCGACCAGCAGAGACCGCATCCAGTCGCTGGCCTATCCCCTGCCCTCCCACAACAGCCGAGGGCAAGACCCCGCCGCAGCAGCTGGTGCTGTCGCTCCAGAATGGCAAGTGGGACGCCCGCATCCAGGACCACGTGCTGGAGCGCCAGTCCTGATCACGCGCTCGGCCCGGGTCAACACCACCCTGTTCGCAGCCACGGATGCCGCCGGCATCCCGTCGGCCGTCTCCAGCCGCATCGCCGAAGTCTTCGGGTCCGACATCGACTTCCACCGTGAAGTGAAGAAAGGCGACCGCCTGCGGCTCGTCTACGAGATGTTTGTCGACCCCGCCTCGCTGGGTGAAGGCCAGCCTGGCCGCATCCTCGCCATCGAGTACGTCTCCGGCGACCGCCGACTGACGCGCTGTGGTTTGCCCGCCCTGACGGCGAAGGCGACTACTCACAGCTTCGACGGCCAGGCCCCTCGCGCCGCTTCCTGCGCTCGCCGCTTGAGTACACCCGCATCAGCTCCGGCTTCAGCCTGGGCCGCCGCCAACCCCGTCTTCCGTGACTGGCGCGTCCACAAGGGCATCGACTCACGCCGCACCTACGGGCACCAAGATCCGTTCCGTCGGCGACGGCACGATCGAGTTCCCTGGGCACCCAGCGCGGTTACGGCAACGTCATCATCGTCAAGCACGACGACGTCCAGCGCACCCTCTACGCCCACATGTCGCGCTCTCGCCCAAGCTGCGCCTGGGTGACAAGATCAAAGCAGGGCCAGGTCATCGGCGAAGTCGGCCAGACCGGCTGGGCCACCGGTCCCGCACCTGCACTTCGAGTTCCAGGTCAACGGCCAGCAGATCGATCCCAACACCATGCTGCCCCAGCCTGCCCCGCCCTGGATACGGCAAGCCGCAACCAGCTGCGCGCCCAGGCCGAGCAGGTCATCGACCTGATGCGCTGGCAGGAATCCACCACGGTGGCCTCGTTCGAACTAAGCGCCGGCAGCTGCGCGCAGCAGCCCCTGGGCCAGACCAGGCCGAGGCTGTCGACCGAGGAGGTCCCGGAACACCACCATGCGCCCGCCTGACGGGCGCTTTTCATTCCATCCCGGGCCCCATGCAGCACGAAGTTCTCACCCGCCCCGCCCCCCAGGCAGACTTCACCCACACGGACGAGATACACGCCGGCCTGATGTCCGGCACCAGCATGGATGGCGTCGATGGCGTGCTGATCGCCTCGATGACCAGGGCAGGATTCGCCAGACCCTGACCAGCGCCTTCGTGCCCATGCCGGAGCCACTGCGCCGTCAGCTCACGGTCCCTGCAGCACCCTGCCTCCGATGAACTGGCTGCCGCCGCGCGCGCAGGCCAGCAACTGGCAGACATCTACGCCGAATGCGTGCAGAAGCTGCTCCAACAGAGCGCTATCTCACCCCGACAGGTGCGCGCACTGGGCGCCCATGGCCAGACCGTACGCCACGCGCCCGCCGAGGGCTACACCCCTACAGCTGCTTGACGCCCCGCGCTCTGGGCCGAGGCCACCGGCATCGATGTCGTTGCCGACCTGCGCAGCGCCGACGTTGCCGCCGGCGGCCAGGGAGCCCCACTGATGCCGGCCTTCCATGCCCATGTCTTTGCCGGCCTGAAGGGTCGCTACGGCATCCTCAACCTGGGGGGCATCGCCAATCTCACCGTCATCGATACGCAGCGGCCCACCCCCACGGTCATCGGCTTCGACACCGGCCCGGCCAACACCCTGCTCGATGGCTGGATCGAGGCCCACCATGGTCACCGCTACGACCACCACGGCCGGTGGGCCGCCAGCGGCCGTGCCATTCCTGCATTGCTCGAACGCCTGCTTGCCGATCCCTACTTCGCCCGCCCTGCCCCCAAGAGCACCGGGCGCGACCTATTCAACCTGTCCTGGCTGAAGCAACACCTGCAGGCGCATCCGGATGCCGCTGCCGCCGACGTGCAGGCCACCCTGCTGGCCCTCACCGCCGAAGTACCGCCCAGGCCATCCGTGCCCAGAACCTGTCAGCCGTCTACCTGTGTGGCGGCGGTGCAGAAAACGCCGGACTCGCGCAAGCCATCCAGCAAGCCGTTGGCCCCGAGACCCTCGTGCAGAGCACCCACGCCCTGGGCATTGCCCCTCAGGCCGTGGAAGCCAGCGGCTTTGCCTGGCTGGCACGGCAGCGCGTCCACGAAGTCCCCATCCCGCTCACCTGCATCACCGGTTCACGCCACGACAGCATCCTGGGGCCTGGCATAAGGCGCCATCGCGTCAGCGCTGAAGCATCACAACGCAAGGCCTCATCACCTCACACCTGAGACCTCACAAACTGGTGCGGTCCCTTCCGCACGACGCAGGGCCTCATCACACCAACGCAGGGACTGACAAGACGCCTTCCCTGCGTCCTCCCGACAGCCCCGCAGCTAGCAAAGGGGCATGCCCACGCCATGCCCCTTCTCATTCCCTGAGCGGCCAGCAACACCGACCGCCCTGACAATACCTCCTGGATCCGCTCCAACCGGCCTCGATCAGGCCGAGAACGACGAACCGCATCCGCAGGTCGTCGCAGCATTCGGATTCTTGATCACGAACTGCGATCCATGCAGATCGTCCTTGTAATCGATCTCGCCCCCACCAGATACTGGTAGCTCATGGCATCGATCAGCAGCGTAACCCCGTTCTTTTCCATCACGGTGTCATCTTCGGCCACATCTTCGTCGAACGTGAACCCGTACTGGAAAGCCAGAGCAGCCGCCACCCTGCACGAACACGCGCAACTTCAGATCCGGATTGCCCTTCTTCCATGATCAGCTCGCCCACCTTGGTGGCGGCGCTGTCCGTGAAGAGAGCGGGGGCATTTCTGATACTTCAGACATGGATGTCTACTCCTGATAAAGCGCTAAACACGAGTCTCGGCGCATCTGGAAGTCATCATAGATGACTTTCGGCGTCCAGACATCTCATTTGCGACCGACGGCAACCAGTTTCAAGCCTACCTCATCGCTGTCCAGCGATTTTCAGAGACCCTGTCACCAATGCGCCATACTCGAGCTGCAGATCCCGGTACAGAAGATCGCCATTGAGCCGGGCACAGATTGCACGACCAGCCGCTTGCTGGCCCGAATGGGACCGTTGACCGTGCCGGCCACATGCACCACGGCCGCCTCGATGGCGCCGTCCACCTGACCGGAAGCGGAGATCCGAACGGCACTGCTGCGCACGTCCTCGGCCAAGATGGTGCCCTGGACGCGCCCTTCCACCTCCAGCCTCCCCGAAAAAGCGCACGGTGCCCTCACACGGGCCCCACGGCCAATGCGATGCAGGGGTTCGGGGTCGATCACGCTTCATGCCGTCAGCCACACCAGACTGGTTGAAAGATGCATCCGCTGGACGCGACAAAAGGGCGCCTCGTGCGCCCTTCGCCAGAAAACAACGAGATACCGCCATCCTTGCACAATACGCAAAGATGGCAGCCGCTGACATCAACGCTTCGAGAACTGCTTGCGCCGACGTGCCTTGCGGAAACCGACTTTCTTACGCTCGACTTCACGGGCGTCGCGGGGTCACCAGACCGGCGGACGACAGGGCCGGCTTCAGCGTCTCCATCGAAGTCGATCAGGGCGCGGGTGATGCCGTGACGAACGGCACCGGCCTGCCCGACTCACCACCGCCGTGCACGTTGACACGGATGTCGAAGGTGGTGGCCACATCGGCCACAGCCAGCGGCTGGCGGACGATCATGCGGCCGCTCTCGCGCGAGAAATAGGTGTCCAGATCACGGCCGTTGACGGTGATCTTGCCAGTGCCACGCCGGATGAAGACCCGGGCGACGGAAGTCTTGCGACGGCCAGTGCCGTAGTTGTATTCGCCGATCATGGGATCTGACCTCCGGTATTCAGAACTGCAGGGGCTTGGGTTGCTGAGCGGCATGCGGATGGGTGTCATCAGCATAGACCTTCAGCTTCTTGATCATGGCGTAACCCAGCGGGCCTTTCGGCAGCATGCCTTTCACGGCTTTCTCAAGGGCGCGGCCGGGGAAACGGTCCTGCATCTTGGAGAAGGTCGTGGAGGAAATGCCACCCGGGTAGCCACTGTGGCGGTAGTAGACCTTGTTGTCGGCCTTGGTACCGGTCACGCGGATCTTGGATGCATTGACCACGACGATGTAATCGCCGGTGTCGACATGCGGGGTGAATTCGGGCTTGTGCCGCCACGCAAGCGTCGGGCGATCTCGGCAGCGAGACGGCCCAGCACCCTGGTCAGTACCATCGACCACATACCAGTCGCGCTGAACCTCTTGTGCTTTAGCGGAGAAAGTCTTCATGTTGCCTGGCGCTAGAAACGCCACCCTTTAATTGGGTCTGTGCCGAAGCGTGGCGGCCATGGGGCACCCTGCCGGGCAAGCCCCCAGACGACGCTGTCGATGGCGCCGCGGGCCGGGAATCAACCAGAGTCTGAGCCTCACGGCGCGCCCGGCAATGTACTTCGATCTCGGAAAGCCCTTGATTCTAGCCGCAACTTCCCTCACTCGTCAAAACCCAAAGCATGCGGCGTGGTCATGCCCCCCACTCACCCTCGTCATGCCCCTCACTTCGCCGTGCCCCACTCACTAGAATCAGCACCGACGCAAAGACAGCAGAACTTCGGAGACCATCAGCCCCTCAAAGCCTCGGCTGCCTTCGCGGACACGGCTTTCCCACATATTGACAGTCTCTTTCTAGGATCGAGGACAGAACCATGAAACCAACGTTCGCTGGATGGGCCCGGGCACCATGCGCTTCATCGCCGACACCGGCAGCGGCCACACTCATCGGCATGGACGGTGCACCGGAGGAGGCGGAGACAATCTCGCAGCCCGTCCGATGGAACTGATGCTGGCAGGCGCCGGCGGTTGCACGGCCTACGACGTCGTCCTCATTCTGAAGAAAGGGTCGCCATGACGCGCGCGGGCTGCCAGGTTCAGCTGGAAGCCGACCGTGCCGACACCGATCCCAAGGTGTTCACACGCATCAGTTGCACTTCATCGTGCGCGGCCGCAAGCTCAACCCCGCCCAGTCGAACGCGCCATCAAGCTCTCCCACGACAAGTATTGCTCCGCCACCGCCATGCTGGCCAAGACAGCTGACATCGAGACCAGCTGGGAAATCGTCGAGGACCCTCGAAGACTGACCCATCCTCCCGCCGGGGCCGTTGCACGCCACGCACGCCCCGGCGCCCGTGACGGGCCGTCCCTCGGCCCTTCTGTGCCAGGGCCCAGCCTATCCCCCTGCCTCGCGGCACCTCGCACCAGCACCGACCTCAGATCCCTCCTGCCCCTGGATCAACCCCTGGCCACGAAAACAACACAGCCATCCACGCCCTTCTCCTGAACCAAACCTCCCCGGAAACACCGGGCACTAGCCTCCTTTCCTTGCAAAACAGCTTGAAGAACACGCACGAACCGGACACTTCCGCCCCGCGCCATTCATGCGCAATCTCGCCGTCCGGCGCCGACAGCGTTCCAAAAAGCAACAGTCGCGTCGTTTTTTGCCCCGTGAAACGCTCCCAATCTTTGACCGCTCCCGGAAATTGCGGAGAATAGATTTTTGACTTCCTGCCGAGCCAGCTCGGGGAGTCTCGTTTCGGTAACGTGCCCGGCAGTGGCCTTCAACCGATCGAGTTCAGAAACCCAGGAGATTGACCAATGAAAAATCGCTTGTTGCGCTGGCTGTTGTGGCAGCTGTGCCTGCATTCGCCCAAGCTCAAACCAGCATCCAGCTGACCGGTAGCGTCGATGTGGCTGTCGAGAGCCTGAACAAACACGCCAGCAGCTCGGGCAAGAGCGACCTGCAGATCAATGATGGCATCTGGGGTGGTTCCGGTCGGCATCGTCGGTTCCGAAGAACTGGGCAATGGCCTGAAAGCCATCTTCAACCTGGAATACGAAGCCAACGCCGACAACGGCCGTCTGGCTGATTCCAGCCGCTTCTGGTCCGGCCAGTCGTGGGTTGGCCTGAATGGCGGCTTCGGACCGTCAAGCTGGGTCGTCAGGACAGCCCCATCAAGGGCGCTATCGAATCCGGTGACGTGACGGGTCAAAGTCTGGTACTACAGCAGCGACGGCCTGGCCGGCATCGTCGACAAGAGTTGACAACTCCATCAGCTACGCCACCCCCTCCATGGGCGGCCTGACGCTGGCTGTTGCCTACGCCTCCGGCGAAGCCACCGCACCGGCTGGCAACGATCGCCTGAACAAGCTGAACGACGCCTACAGCGTCGGCCTGCTGCGTGACTGGGGTTCGTTCCGTGCTGGCGTGGGCTATCAGTCCATCGACGGCGCCAAGATCAACAACATCAAGAACACCCGTCAGATCGCCGCTTCGGTCGGCGCAGCTGAGCGCCTTCGGTGCCGGTCTGGGCTATGGCCAGTCGGAAGTGAAGTATGAAACCGGCAACGCCAAGAACAAGACCAAGGGCTACTACGGCACGCTGAGCTATCAGGGTCACCGACAATGGCACGGCCTCACCTCAGCTATGTGCGCAACGACCCGCAGGGCGAGAAGAACACCGAAGACGGTATCGGCCTCGACCTACGCTCAGGGTCTCGAGCAAGCGTACCTTCGTCTACGGTACCGTCGGCATCGGCAAAGCCGAAGTCCCGGGCCAGGACAACAGCAAGCCGCGTCGCGTGGCACTGGGTATCCGCCACTTCTTCTGATCCCTGCTGATCGGAGGCAGGCTCACCTGCCCTTGGGCAGGGTGAGACCCGAAACCCCGGCCCTCAAACCGGGGTTTTTCTTTGCTGCCGAATGCACGCCCTTGCCTATCGCCCTTGCATGTTCGCTCGTTTACCACGATCGACTTCACAATCCAGCCATTCTTCACCCTTTATTTGTCGCCAATTGATCTAAAACCATCCCCCGAGGCACACGGGTTGATAAAAGTTGACCCATGCAGGGTCTGGGCTCATCCGGCTCAGGCAGAAACATGATCAATGCATCCTGGCAGAGGTCCCGACCGATCGAATCCAGGAAACTCAGGAGATTCAGCCATGAAAAAAACGCTCGTAGCACTGGCCGTTGCGGCTGCCGTGCCTGCCTTTGCTCAGGCCCAGACCAGCATCCAGCTCACCGGTAGCGTCGACGTTGCCGTCGAGAGCCTGAACAAGGACGCCAACAGCTCCGGCAAGAGCGACCTGCAGATCAATGACGGCATCTGGGGTGGTTCCCTGTGTCGGCATCGTCGGCTCTGAAGACCTCGGCAATGGCCTGAAAGCCATCTTCAACCTGAGTATCGTGCTCGCGCCGATACCGGTCGCCTGGCCAACGCCAACCGCTTCTGGCAGGGCAAATCCTGGGTCGGCCTTGATGGCGGCTTCGGTACCATCAAGCTGGGTCGTCAGGACACCCCCATGGCCGACGTCATCTCGCTGGGTGACATGACCGGTCAAAGCTGGTACTACAGCAGCGACGGTCTGGCCGGCATCGTCGACAAGACCGACAACCTGCTCGTCTACTCCACCCCCAGCCTGGGCGGCTTCAGGCTGCAGGCGGCCTATGGCGCCGGGTGAAGCTACCGCCACTACCGTGACCAACGGTGCTGTGGCTGGCGCCAGCGACAACTCTGAACAAGCTGAACGACATGTATGCCGTCAGCGGTGTCGTGATGAGTGGGGCGGCTTCTCCGTCGGTGTCGGCTATCAGTCGTTCGATGGCGGCAAGATCAACAACCTGAAGCGTCGCAACGAACTGGCTGCCTCCATCGGCATGAAGCTGGGCGACTTCGGCGCTGGGTCTGGGTTATGGCCAGTCCGAACGGAAAGCTCAGGCAGGCACCAGCAGCAAGACCAAAGGCTTCTCACGGCAGCCTCAGCTATCAGGTCACCGACAACGGTACCGCCTACCCTCAACTATGTCCGCCTGGATCCGCAGGGCGACAAGAACAACCAGAGCGGCGTCGGCCTGACTCCACGCCCACGGTCTGAGCAAGCGTACTTCGTCTACGGTGCTGTCGGCATCGGCAAGAACGATGCGAACGACGACAAGCCGCGTCGCATCGCTCTGGGCGTCCGTCACTTCTTCTGATCCTTGCTGATCTGACAGAAGTCTCACCTGCCTCCGGGCAGTGACACCCGAAACCCCGGCCTCAAACCCGGGGGTTTTTTTCTTCCGCTCCCTGATTTTCCCGTTCTTTCCGCACCCTGCCCCTCAGCACCTCCGCCCCTCGGACTCCGCCTCTGAAAGCGCGTCTCCTTGTCCGATGCAGCACGCCTCGGAGATCGCCATTCAGTCGAAACAGCTTACGAATCGTCTTTTTTTCAAACACACCCGCCCGGATTCTGACGTTCCAGACGCCACATATGTCCGGATACAACGCAGAGAAGCGTGCCCGCATCGATAGGTTGCTAAACTTATCTCACGAACCATCTGAACGATCAGACCGGCTCAGCTATAAAAACCAATCTTTGCTTTGGCGGCGGTCCCATCGATCGAATCCAAAAACCCAGGAGATTCATTCATGAAAAATCGCTTGTAGCACTGGCCGTTGCGGCCGCCGTGCCCGCCTTCGCGCAGGCACAGACCTCCATCCAGCTCCTCGGTAGCGTCGACGTTGCCGTCAGAGCCTGAACAAGGAAGCCAGCAGCTCCGGCAAGAGCGACCTGCAGATCAATGACGGCATCTGGGGTGGTTCCCGTGTCGGCATCGTCGGTTCCGAGGACCTCGGCAATGGCCTGAAAGGCCATCTTTCAACCTGGAGTATCGTGCTCGCGCCGATACCGGCCGCCCTGGCCAACAGCACCCGCTTCTGGCAGGGCCAGTCCCTGGGTTGGCCTGGACGGTGGTTTCGGTACCATCAAGCTGGGTCGTCAGGCTGTGGCGCTGAGCTACGCCATCGAGGCGGCCGACCTCACCGGCCAGTCCTGGTACTACAGCAGCGACGCGTCTGGCTGGCTACACCAGCAAGCGTGACAACACCATCAGCTATGTCACCCCTCGCTGGGCGGCTTCAAGCTGCACGCCGGTTACGGTGCTGGTGAATCCGAGCCACCAACGTCGCCGCTGGTGACGTGGCCAAGCAGGGTGACTCACTACTCCGTCGCCGGTGTGGGCGACTGGGTGCCTTCACCTTCGGCATCGGCTACCCGTCCGTCGACGGTGGCAAGGTCAACAGTGAAGCGCACCAACGAGCTGGGCGCTTTCCATCGGCACCAAGATCGGTCGTTCGGTGCCGGCCTGGTCTACGCGCTCAGAACGAGACCAAACCCGTTGCTGGCGCCAGCGTCAAGGACAAGGGCTACTGGCAACCCGAGCTATCAGGTTCCGACAACGGCACGGCTCTACCTGACCCATCGTCGTGACGAGTTCAAGCGCGCCAGCAACAGCAGCACAGTGGCGTCGGTCTGGCCTACGCTCACGGCCTGAGCAAGCGTACCTTCCGTGTACGGTGCTGTCGGTATCGGCAGCCGAAGTCCCGAGCCAGACAACACCAAGCCCGCCGCGTCGCTCTGGGTATCCGTCACTTCTTCTGATACCCCTTCTGCGGTCCGCGCCGTCCGCCCTGCGTGATGGCGCCCCAAGCCCCTGCCTTCTGGTCGGGGCTTTTTATCCTCTCTTCCGGCATCAGGTCTGTCTGAGCCCCCTCTCCTGAGACCAGCCTCCAGATCCCTCTCCGGGCATGCACCGGCCTGACCTCGACCAGACTCCTCTCCACGGCCGGTCTCCCATCACCCGCTCTATTCACAAGGCCCCTGCCCTTGCCGTTTTCCTGCTCGCCCTCGAACCCCGCGCAAACGATTGGTAGAATTGAGCGTCGGCAACGCTAACAAGGATCCATCATGAACCCACTCGACGACGACACCTCACACGCACCGGCCTGTGGGTCGTGTCCCTCCACCGTCACCATCCTGCTCATTTCCGTCATCATCTGGGTCCTGAAAGGTGCCGATGGTGCAAACCGATGCATGCAGCAGCCACCACTGCACCCGCTGCGGCAGTTGCAACCAGCGCAGCAGGCCATGCCAGCACCTCGGCACAGGAAGCCGTGCCAACACTGCTGCCCAGAACACAGCCTCCTCCGCACAGACGGAAGCCGTCACTGAAGAGTTCGCTGCCTTTGAGCAGAACACGCCTGCACAGACCTGCAGGCGCCATCCACTTCGAGTCTGCCTCCGCCACTCTTCCTGCTGACGCCCAACAGGCCCCTCACCACCGTGATCGAGGCCCCTGAAGGCTGCCGAGGGCCGCCGTCCCTGCTGGCCGGCTACCACGATCCCACCGGCAACATCGACTCTCAACCGCGATTCGGCTGCTGCCGCGCCTTGGCGTGCGCGATGCCCTCATCGCCCAAGCTGCATCCCCGCAACAACGCATCATCCTGCGCAAGCCCGAACAGACCACCGGCTCCGGCAACAACGCGAAGCCCGTCGCGTCGAAATCCTGCTGATCGACTGACACAGTCACCGGCCAGCCAGCCCATACCCCCAGCTGCCGGGCGCCCCCTCCAGGGCCCCCGGTGGCAACGAGATCGGGGCTCGCCTCCATGAAAAACACCCGGTCCGCATCGCGGTACCGGGTGTTCTTCTTTGCGTCAGCGCCTCTGCCGGCTCGTTCCGTGTCGTCCGGCTCCGCACCACCGTCCCGTCACGCAGCGGGCGACGCAGAACCTGCCCACATCACTCTTGGGCAGGCTCTTCACGAAGGCCACGATCCTGGGACGCTTGTAGCCCGTCAGGCGCTCCTGCAATACGCCAACAGCTCTCACACGTCAACGTCCTGTCCTCGCGCACCACAAAGATTCACCGCCCGTCCGGCGTGCTCATCCTGCACACCGACCGCCGCACACGCCCTCACCCCCCGGGTGGCTGCAGACCACATCCTCCACCTCATTGCAGTAAACATTGAAGCTCTGACACCAGGATCATGTCCTTCTGCCGGTCCAGCAAGCGCAGATAACCGCGCTCATCCATCACACCAATATCCCCGGTCCTCAGAAAACCATCCGGCGTCATGACCGCTCGCGTGTCCTCGGCATGCCGCCAATAGCCAGCCATCACCCGCGACCACGCACCACCACCTCGCCCGGCTGCCCGCATGGAAGCGGACGCAGCGCCTCATCCCGGATCCTGATCTCGGTCGACGGCAACGGCATTCCCACCGTCCCGTCATGCGTCGTCGTATTCGTCGGAGAACAAGCCACCGTCGGTGACGCCTCCGTCAGACCATACCCCTCACAGATCGGACACCCCGTCACCGACTCCCAGCGCCGTGCAACCGCCTTCGGTACAGCCATCCCGCCAGCAAGCGAGATTCGCAAGTTCGAAAAATCCAGCCCCCGAAACACCTCATGGGCTACCAGCATGTCATACAGCGTGCTCACCCCAGGAAACACCACCGGACGATGAGGCCGAAGCGCCTTCACCAATCCCTTCACATCACGCGGATTGGGGATCAGGATCAGCTTGCCCCCCAGCTGCATGTTCACCAGCAGGCAGATCGTCAGCGCAAAGATGTGATAGAGCGGCAGCGCCCCCACAAACACCGGTGGCCCCTCCGGCGTCGGCTTGCCGGGCTGATCCATCGCCGGATGGAACCACGCACAGCTCTGCAGCACATTCGCCACCATGTTGCGGTGCGTCAGCATCGCCCCCCGCGACACACCGGTCGTCCCGCCCGTGTACTGCAAGAAGGCCAGATCCTCTCCACTCAGCTGGGGCGGCTCGAACAGCAGATCCTGCCCTTGCCGCATCACCTCGGCAAACCGGACAGCCCCAGGCAAATTGAAAGGAGGAACCGTCCGCCGCACATGACGGAGCATCATGTTCACCGCCCAGCCCTCTCAGCCCTCCCAGCAGATCTCCCATCGAGGCCAGGACAACCTGACGGACCAACCCCTCCGGCCCGACCTTCTCCACCGTGTGCGCAAAATTCTCCAGAACCACCAGCACATCCGCACGGGCATCCCGCAGCTGGTTCTCCAGCTCTCGCGGCGTATAGAGCGGATTGACATTCACCGCCGTCATCCCCACTCGCAGCGTCCCCAGCAACGACACCACATAGGCATGACAGTTGGGCATCATCAGCGCGACACGTGAGCCCTTGGGCAACCCCAGCGACCCAAGCCATGTCGCGAACCGCGTGGACAGCCGGTCCGATCCCCTATACGTCAACGTGCGCCCTCAGACAGACCGTCGCCGCCTGCTCCGCATGCCGGACCATGACGTCCTCCAGCAGATGCGCAAGCGAACGATAACTGTCCGGATCGATCTCCGCAGGAACCCCATGCGGATAATGTTTCAACCAGACGCGCTCCACCACCAGGCCCCTCAAACCACACCAGACACCATCACACCCTATCCGGGCCCCCAGAGAAAACGTCTGGTTTCAACATCCCAAACGCCCCTGACGGCCTCGCCGCACGCCGCACGCCGCACGCCGCACGCCGCACGCTGCACGCTGCACGCTGCACGCGCAGCTTACAACCACAAGGCCGCAATTGTCGGTGAAATTATCGCTTCTTCCATCAAGACACGATACCGCATCGCCCCATTCCCAACACAGCCCCCTGCCCGCCTTTCTTCAACCACCGCCCCCAACGCCCACACCTCCACGGCCCTTCATCCCAACCCCACGCCCGCATCAGGATGCCGCCAGGCCCTCACATCCTCCTAGCGCGACACCCGATCCAGAGGCACAACGAATAAACGCCGCTTCCCCCATTCCTCCCTCGCCACATCTCCCCCCGCCACATCTCTCCTGCCACATCTCTCCCGCCACATCTCCCGCCACATCTCCCCGCCACATCTCCCGCCACATCTCCCCGCCATATCTCCCCGCCACATCTCCCCGCCACATCTCCCCGCCACATCTCCCGCCACATCTCGCCACATCTCCCCCGCCATATCCATCCCTGCCAAAAACCATCCACGGCCGCATCCATGCAGCAGCCACATCGGCCCCCGGCCTCACTCGGATCCAGCGCTTCCTCGCACATGCTCCCCTCACCCAGCCCCACTGATGCTAATCTCTACTCATTCACAAGGAGCCACCATGCAGATCATCGACGACATCCAGGCCTCGCACGCCGAATTCACCGCCCTGCGACGCGACATCCATGCCCATCCCGAACTGGGTTTCGAAGAGACCCGCACCTCCACCCTGGTAGCCAACAAACTGCGCGAATGGGGCTACGAAGTCACTACCGGCCTGGGCAAGACTGGCGTCGTCGGCACCCTCAAACGCGGCAACAGCCCCGCAGCATCGGCATCCGCGCCGACATGGATGCCCCTGCCCATGCAGGGAAGCCAACACCTTCGGCCACCACTCCAGCCACCCCAGTCGCATGCATGCCTGCGGCCATGACGGCCACACCACCATCCTGCTGGCCGCCGCCAAACACCTCGCCACCCACCAGAACTTCGACGGCACCCTCCACCTCATCTTCCAGCCCGCCGAAGAATCCCTCGGTGGCGGTCGCGCCATGGTCCAGGACGGACTCTTCGAACGCTTCCCCTGCGACGCCATCTTCGGCCTTCACAACTGGCCCTGGCATGCCCGTCGGTCAGATCGGCATCCGTCCCGGCCCCATCCTCGCCTCCTCCAACACCTTCGAGATCATCATCACCGGCAAAGGCTCCCCACGCCATGCCCCACAACGGCATCGATCCCGTCGCCATCGCAGCCACCCTGGTCCAAGCCTTCCAGACCATCATCAGCCGCAACCGCAACCCCATCGAAGCCGCCGTCCTCTCCGTCACCCAGATCCACACCGGCGACGCCGTCAACATCGTCCCCGACCACGCCACACTGCGCGGTACCGTCCGGACCTTCTCCGTCGAAATGATCGACCTCATCGAAACCCGGATGAAAGCCCTCGCCGAAAGCATCTGTAGCGGCTTTGGCGCCAAAGTCGAATTCCGCTTCTTGCGCAACTACCCGCCCACCATCAACGATCCCGAACAGACCGCCTTCGTCACACAAGTCCTCACCGACGTCATCGGCCCCGACAACATCGTCTCCCCCATCGATCCCGTCATGGCCGCCGAAGACTTCTCCTTCATGCTGCTCCAGCGCCCAGGCTGCTACTTCTTCCTGGGCAACGGCGACGGAACCCACCGCGCCGACGGCCACGGCGACGGCCCCCTGCCTGCTGCACAACCCAGCTACGACTTCAACGACGACGCCATCCCCGTCGGAGCCACCCTCTGGGTCCGCCTCGTCGAAGCATTCCTGCACCGCTAATCCGTCCACACCAGGCCGGTCCATCATGGGCCGGCCTTCAGCTCCAGCCCCTCAAGTCAGCCTTCAATCCGGCCTTCAACCCAGACCTGCAGGAGAAAGCCTGTCCCCTCAAGAATGATCGGATGCCCCCGGCCCCAATGAGTCAACGAGCCGTCGTGCCGCTAGCTGCCCTCGATATCTCCCAATCCTGCTGCCTCCTCTTACCCTTTCCCCCTTTTCCTGCCTTTCCTGCCTTTCCCTGCCCTTTCCTGCCTTTCCTGCCTTTCCTGCCTTTCCTGCCTTTCCTGCCTTTCCCACTACCCCCACTGCCTCACTCTCACTATCCCCCTACTCGGATACTGGAGCCTGAATGCCCGGATGTGGATACCTGATGCACCAGTGAACCGATACGCCTGTGACCAAGCAACTGATCCCATGAACAAATGAACACCAGATGAGTACCGTTGGGCCGCCCCCAGAATCCATCGGTCTGTCGGACAGGCACTCGGCACCTTCCCATGGTTTCATAGCTCCACGGGAGCCCCTCTTGCCGGGGACTGGCTCCCGGGACTCAGAGCCCCTGCGCAACAGGCCCCACAGGCCTGCAGAACCAGGACTCTGAATGTCCTCTGGAAATAGCACTTTTATGGACACCGCCCCAAGGGAGGTGTCCATTTTTGCCCGGCATGGAAACTGTCGGCATGTGTCCGGGGAACGCAAACCCAGCAGAACAGTCCCTACGCCCCCTGAAACACGGGACACACCGAACCAGCAGCCACAGAAGGTGCGACAACAGCACTTGCAAATAACAAAACGCCTTTTGCCTTTATAACGGCAACCATTGCCGTACTGCGATAAACGGGCCCCGGTAGGCTCCATGAGCCGAAGCAGATCCAAATCACCAGGCCACACTTTCCAGTAGCTCCCACGTGCAGTGACGCATCCCTCTGGCGGCAGATGAAACAGCTTCTCCCCACGCTGCCACTGGCCCCTTTGCGTCCCCCTGGGTCTCCGCACTTCGCCCTACCTCGACCGCAAGCCCTGAGGAGCCAGCCCCTGAGAGCTCCCCCTGAGAGCTCCCCTGGGAGATCCCCCTGGGAGATCCCCTGAGAGATCCCCTGAGGTCAGAGCGCCCTGATAGCCCGAGCCCCAAGGGGGCTAGTACCCAAGGGAGCGACGCACACACTGCCCAGCCTCACAACCTGGCTGCCCCCCAAGGAGGATCACATCAACAGCACAACCTCCTTTCAGCATAGGCCAAGCAGCCACCCAATGGATGGCGTCACCCCATCCCGCCCGCCTCCGATACAGACTAGATGCACCGCCCCACGCGGCTCAAACATCTTCCTGGAGCCAGACACCATGAGCAGATCTCCCCTACCAAGCGGCGAACCTTCAGCAGCGGAAGGCCGCCTCTCGCAGGCGAGAGCGGCGCGTGTTTCAGCAAACAGAACACCGGATTCGGACATAAGTCACAAAGTAGCCACATGCGGTCCGTTGTCATGAATCGTCTGCATGAAGGACGTGAACTATGACCACGCCAAACCGTTTGCCGAACGGCAACAATGCATCCCAACGGATCACGCACAACGCGTGACTCCCAAGCAGCACTCCGTAGCACCTGCAACCTCGACAACCCCTTTTTCTCTCTACCCGGAACTCTTTTCTATCCCGAAACAGGACACCAACTCAGTGCCTGCGGACGGAAGGAGGAGACTGAAATGAACGCTCAGAATGTACTCCTGGTCGATGACCAGCCCCTGATCCGCAAATCCCTTTCGCTCCATCCTGGAGTCGATCGATGAAAACCTGATCATCATCGCCGCCTCCTCGCTAGAAGAGCCATCCGCTATGTTCATAGCGGGCAGCAGCCGTTGCTGACCCTCCTGGATCTCCAGCTGCCCGACGCAACCGGAACCGTCACGCTGGACACATTCCGCCGGAAATGCCCGGGTCTCCCCATCGTCGCAATGATCGAACGGGCAGATCAGGCAGTGACCCATGCGTGCCAAGTGGCCGGCACTCTGGGACTGGTCCTGAAAAACGCGGATACTCAACCCATCACTGACTGCCTCCGGACTGCCATCCGGCTGGCCCGCAATAGCAACGATCCCAAATCCGGAAGCGGATCCGCGCCTGCATCACATGCCGCAGTGGTTCGTCCTGAGTTCCAGGACCATCTCAGTATCCCCTAAAGCGAATGCACCCCAAGGGCTGCGTGTTCAACCTGCGGTATATCCGAGCAGCAATACCGCTCCTGCACAACCGCACCGTGAATACCGGGACGGGCGCCATCTGGGCCTGAGTGAACGCCAACGCAGCGTGCTTCGGCTCATGATGCTGGGTCTGCCAAACAAGAGCATCTGCAGAGAACTGGGATTGGCAGAAGGAACGGTCAAGGTCCACGTCAGCAGCATCCTTCGCATCCTGGGCATCTCCTCGCGTGCGCAAGTCGCCATGGCAGCCATGCGCCTCGGGGATCCAGTTCGAAGACATCGCAACGTCCTGACAGCGCAGAACAGATCGAAGGTGAGCAGGCAAAAACGCGGCAGAACGGCCCACGTCCAAACCGGACGTGGGAGCCATGCAAAGAAACGAGGGGAGACAAGGGCACCGCCGACGGGAGCGCGCCTCGGAGTTACGCCGCTGACTTAAAAACAGGCTGGCGAAGGAGACATACAGATACAGAGGACTAATTGAGAGGGCGCAGGAGACATACAGAAAAGCCCGCTACGACGTACGGGCTTTTTCATGAATAGGTGTCTGACGATGTCCTACTTTCACGGGCGCGGGCCCACTATCATCGGCGCAAAAGCGTTTCACGTTCCTGTTCGGGATGGGAAGGGGTGGTTCCACTTCGCTATGGTCGTCAGACAAAAGCTTGCTGGCGATGCGCCTGGCGCAGTGGCCAGGGCAACTTGCTGCCCGTTGTCTGGTAACGAGTCGACGAGTGTATCGAAGTTTCATGAGGTCCATGGTTTCCGACGACGATGTGACTGAGTCTCGAACGAGTCTGCGTGCAGTATGTCGAGGTCAACTGATGGGCGGCCCAGCAGCATGCTGGATCTCGCAAAACTATAGGGTCAAGCCTCACGGGCAATTAGTACCGGTTAGCTGCACGCATTACTGCGCTTCCACACCCGGCCTATCAACGTCCTGGTCTTGAACGACCCTTCAGGGGGATCGAGTCCCCAGGAGATCTCATCTTCAGGCGAGTTTCCCGCTTAGATGCTTTCAGCGGTTATCTCTTCCACACTTAGCTACCCTGCGATGCCACTGGCGTGACAACAGGTACACCAGAGGTGTGTCCACTCCGGTCCTCTCGTACTAGGAGCAGCCCCCGTCAAATCTCCAACGCCCACAGCAGATAGGGACCAAACTGTCTCACGACGTTTTAAACCCAGCTCACGTACCTCTTTAAATGGCGAACAGCCATACCCTTGGGACCGGCTACAGCCCCAGGATGAGATGAGCCGACATCGAGGTGCCAAACACCGCCGTCGATATGAACTCTTGGGCGGTATCAGCCTGTTATCCCCAGAGTACCTTTTATCCGTTGAGCGATGGCCCTTCCATACAGAACCACCGGATCACTATGTCCTGCTTTCGCACCTGCTCGACTTGTCAGTCTCGCAGTCAAGCACGCTTTTGCCATTGCACTTTAGGCACGATGTCCGACCGTACCAAGCGTACCTTCGAACTCCTCCGTTACTCTTTAGGAGGAGACCGCCCCAGTCAAACTGCCCACCATGCACTGTCTCCGGCCCGGATGACGGGCCAAGGTTAGAACCGCGAACAAACCAGGGTGGTATTTCAAGGATGGCTCCATCAAGACTGGCGTCCTGACTTCAAAGCCTCCCACCTATCCTACACAAGTCGGTTCGCAATCCAATGCAAAGCTACAGTAAAGGTTCATGGGGTCTTTCCGTCTAGCTGCGGGGAGATTGCATCATCACAAACATTTCAACTTCGCTGAGTCTCGGGAGGAGACAGTGTGGCCATCGTTACGCCATTCGTGCAGGTCGGAACTTACCCGACAAGGAATTTCGCTACCTTAGGGACCGTTATAGTTACGGCCGCCGTTTACCGGGGCTTCGATCAAGAGCTTGCACCCATCACTTAACCTTCCGGCACCGGGCAGGCGTCACACCCTATACGTCCACTTTCGTGTTTGCAGAGTGCTGTGTTTTTAATAAACAGTCGCAGCCACCTATTCTTTTTGCAACCTCTTTGGCCCTCGTGTTGTTCACACTCAAGCTACCAAGGGCACACCTTCTTCCGAAGTTACGGTGTCAATTTGCCGAGTTCCTTCTCCCGAGTTCTCTCAAGCGCCTGAGAATACTCATCTCGCGCACCAGTGTTGGTTTGCGGTACGGTCGATTTCTAGCTGAAGCTTAGAGGCTTTTTCTTGGAACCACTTCCAGTTGCTTCGCGAGCAAGCTCACTCGTCCCAACCCTCGGCATGACGCCTGGCGGATTTGCCCTACCAGACACCCTACAGGTCAGGAACCGGGACTTCCAACACCCGGACAACCTTCCACGATCCGTCCCCCATCGCACTGGAAATCGGTGCTGGAATATTAACCAGCTTCCCATCAGCTATGGCTTTCGCCCTCACCTTAGGGGCCGACTCACCCTACGCCGATGAACGTTGCGTAGGAAACCTTGCGCTTACGGCGAGCGGGCTTTTCACCCGCTTTAACGCTACTCATGTCAGCATTCGCACTTCTGATACCTCCAGCATCCCTTGCGAGACACCTTCACAGGCTTACAGAACGCTCCCCTACCCCGTACTCAAAGAGTGCAGCCCAAGCTTCGGTGCATGGCTTAGCCCCGTTACATCTTCCGCGCAGGACGACTCGATCAGTGAGCTATTACGCTTTCTTTAAATGATGGCTGCTTCTAAGCCAACATCCTGACTGTTTTAGCCTTCCCACTTCGTTTCCCACTTAGCCACACTTTGGGACCTTAGCTGTAGGTCTGGGTTGTTTCCCTCTTGCCGCCGGACGTTAGCACCCGGCGACTGTCTGCCATGCTCATACTTCCAGGTATTCGGAGTTTGCTATGGCGTGGTAAGCCGCGATGGCCCCCACAACCATTACAGTGCTCTACCCCCTGGAGCAATACATGACGCACTACCTAAATAGTTTTCGGGGAGAACCAGCTATTTCCAGGTTTGATTAGCCTTTCACCCCTATCCACAGTTCATCCGCTAATTTTTGCAACATTAGTCGGTTCGGACCTCCAGCTGGTGTTACCCAACCTTCATCCTGACCATGGATAGATCACCTGGTTTCGGGTCTACGCCCAGCGACTATGGCGCCCTGTTCGGACTCGGTTTCCCTGCGCCTCCCCTATCTGGTTAAGCTTGCCACTGAACGTAAGTCGCTGACCCATTATACAAAAGGTACGCCGTCACCCCTTGCGAGGCTCCGACTGTTTTGTATGCATGCGGTTTCAGGATCTATTTCACCCCTCCCGGGGTTCTTTTTCGCCTTTCCTTCACAGTACTTGTTCACTATCGGTCGATTACGAGTATTTAGCCTGGAGGATGGTCCCCCCATCTTCAGACAGGATTACACGTGTCCCGCCCTACTTGTCGTGCGCTCAGTACCACCGATCCGTTTTCGCGCAAGGGGCTATCACCCGCTATGGCCGGCCTTTCCATGCCGTTTCGCTAACGCATCGACTATCACGCACAGGCTGCTCCGATTTCGCTCGCCACTACTTTCGGAATCTCGGTTGATTTCTTTTCCTGTGGCTACTTAGATGTTTCAGTTCGCCACGTTCGCCTCGATGACCTATGTATTCAGCCATCGATACCCTTGCGGGTGGGTTTCCCCATTCGGACATCTGCGGATCAAAGCTTGTTTGCCAGCTCCCCGCAGCTTTTCGCAGGCTACAACGTCCTTCATCGCCTGTAATCGCCAAGGCATCCACCACATGCACTTATTCACTTGACCCTATAGGTTTGCGGACTGAGAACCCTCTCGGACCCAATCCAGGATCAAGCATGCCGCGTTTCGCCGCCTCTCAGTTCTCTCTTTCAGAACTCTCTTGTTTGAGACTTTTCGACGCAATCACATCGTTGTCCCTTTCCGGAACAACTTTGTCGACTACTACCAGATTGTTAAAGAACAAGTTTCATCTGCCGGCTCCCTCTCGGAGAACCAGCAGACAGCACTTCCATTTGTTTGGTCATCCTCAGGCGTGGATCTGAAGTGGTGGAGGTGAACGGGATCGAACTGATGACCCCCTGCTTGCAAAGCAGGTGCTCTCCCAGCTGAGCTACACCCCTTTCCTCGCACATCGCCCGTTCCAGTGAACGGCGTGGCATGGAAAATGGTGGGTCTAGATGGACTCGAACCATCGACCCCCGCCTTATCAAGACGGTGCTCTAACCAGCTGAGCTACAGACCCGCAAACCTCATGTTTGTTGCTTCAGATCCAGCGTGCTGAATCTTGCTCCGACAACCAGCAACCGATAAGTGTGAGCATTTGTTCGAGGTGTTTTCTCTTGAAAGGAGTAGATCCAGCCGCACCTTCCGGTACGGCTACCTTGTTACGACTTCACCCCAGTCATGAGCCCTACCGTGGTAAGCGCCCCCCTTGCGGTTAAGCTACCTACTTCTGGTAAAACCCACTCCCATGGTGTGACGGGCGGTGTGTACAAGACCCGGGAACGTATTCACCGCGGCATGCTGATCCGCGATTACTAGCGATTCCGACTTCATGCAGTCGAGTTGCAGACTGCAATCCGGACTACGATCGGTTTTGTGGGATTGGCTCCACCTCGCGGCTTGGCAACCCTCTGTACCGACCATTGTATGACGTGTGAAGCCCTACACATAAGGGCCATGAGGACTTGACGTCATCCCCACCTTCCTCCGGTTTGTCACCGGCAGTCTCATTAGAGTGCCCTTGCGTAGCAACTAATGATAAGGGTTGCGCTCGTTGCGGGACTTAACCCAACATCTCACGACACGAGCTGACGACAGCCATGCAGCACCTGTGTTCCGGTCTCTTTCGGGCACCCCTCGAAATCTCTTCAAGGGTTCCGGACATGTCAAGCGTAGGTAAGGTTTTTCGCGTTGCATCGAATTAATCCACATCATCCACCGCTTGTGCGGGTCCCCGTCAATTCCTTTGAGTTTTAATCTTGCGACCGTACTCCCCAGGCGGTCTACTTCACGCGTTAGCTGCGTTACCAAGGAAATTAATCCCCGACAACTAGTAGACATCGTTTAGGGCGTGGACTACCAGGGTATCTAATCCCTGTTTGCTCCCCACGCTTTCGTGCATGAGCGTCAGTGTTATCCCAGGAGGCTGCCTTCGCCATCGGTGTTCTTCCGCATATCTACGCATTTCACTGCTACATGCGGAGTTCCACCTCCCTCTGACACACTCTAGCCTTGCAGTCACCAATGCAGTTCCCAGGTTAAGCCCGGGGATTTCACATCGGTCTTGCAAAACCGCCTGCGCACTCTTTTACGCCCAGTAATTCCGATTAACGCTCGCACCCTACGTATTACCGCGGCTGCTGGCACGTAGTTAGCCGGTGCTTATTCTGCGGGTACCGTCATCGAACCGTGGTATTGGCACAGTCCTTTTCGTTCCCGCCAAAAGTGCTTTACAACCCGAAGGCCTTCATCACACACGCGGCATTGCTGGATCAGGCTTGTCGCCCATTGTCCAAAAATTCCCCACTGCTGCCTCCCTGTAGGAGTCTGGGCCGTGTCTCAGTCCCAGTGTGGCTGGTCGTCCTCTCAGACCAGCTACAGATCGTCGCCTTGGTAGGCCTTTACCCCACCAACCAGCTAATCTGCCATCGGCCGCTCCAATAGCGCGAGGTCCGAAGATCCCCCGCTTTCACCCTCAGGTCGTATGCGGTATTAATCCGGCTTTCGCCGAGCTATCCCCCACTACTGGGCACGTTCCGATGTATTACTCACCCGTTCGCCACTCGCCGCCAGGCCGAAGCCCGCGCTGCCGTTCGACTTGCATGTGTAAAGCATGCCGCCAGCGTTCAATCTGAGCCAGGATCAAACTCTTCAGTTCAATCTTTGCAAGCTCTCATCAAAACTGACTTGGTAAATCATGTTTTGCGTGAGCATCAAGGGTATTTCGTCGCCCTCTGCCGGCACAACACCCAGGGCGTCGCACCAGGCTTCAGGCCACCTTCTCCCAAATGCCCACACTTATCGGCTGCTGATTTTTAAAGAACAAGCGTTTCCAACGAATTGTGCATTCTAGCACAACATCGAAACCCTTTGCAAGGCCTGCCGGCCAGACCTGCTGGCCTGAGGCTGCGTCCCCGCCCCTGGTTCGATAAAAAACCCGTACGCCGTACGGGCTTTTTTTCATGAAGAGGGTGTCTGACGATGTCCCTACTTTCACGGGCGAGAAGCCCACTATCATCGGCGCAAAAGCGTTTCACGTTCCTGTTCGGGATGGGAAGGGTGGTTCCACTTCGCTATGGTCGTCAGACAAAGCTTGCTGGCATGCTGCCTGGCCCTGTGGCCGGGCAACCTGCCCTTGTCTGGTAACGGTCGACGATTGTATCGAACTTCCCATGCGGAAGTCGATGCCGATGTGACTGAGCCCCGGAACAGTCTGCGTGCAGAGTCTCCGAGGTGAACTGATGGGCGGCCCAGGCATGCCTGAATCACGCAAAACTATAGGGGTCAAGCCTCACGGGCAATTAGTACCGGTTAGCTTCACGCATTACTGCGCTTCCACACCCGGCCTATCAACGTCCTGGTCTTGAACGACCCTTCAGGGGATCGCGTCCCCAGGAGATCTCATCTTCAGGCGAGTTTCCCGCTTAGATGCTTTCAGCGGTTATCTCTTCCACACTTAGCTACCCTGCGATGCCACTGGCGTGACAACAGGTACACCAGAGGTGTGTCCACTCCGGTCCTCTCGTACTAGGAGCAGCCCCCGTCAAATCTCCAACGCCCACAGCAGATAGGGGACCAAACTGTCTCACGACGTTTTAAACCCAGCTCACGTACCTCTTTAAATGGCGAACAGCCATACCCTTGGGACCGGCTACAGCCCCAGGATGAGATGAGCCGACATCGAGGTGCCAAACACCGCCGTCGATATGAACTCTTGGGCGGTATCAGCCTGTTATCCCCAGAGTACCTTTTTATCCGTTGAGCGATGGCCCTTCCATACAGAACCACCGGATCACTATGTCCTGCTTTGCACCTGCTCGACTTGTCAGTCTCGCAGTCAAGCACGCTTTTGCCATTGCACTTTAGGCACGATGTCCGACCGTACCAAGCGTACCTTCGAACTCCTCCGTTACTCTTTAGGAGGAGACCGCCCCAGTCAAACTGCCCACCATGCACTGTCTCCAGCCCGGATCACGGGCCAAGGTTAGAACCGCGAACAAACCAGGGTGGTATTTCAAGGATGGCTCCATCAAGACTGGCGTCCTGACTTCAAAAGCCTCCCACCCTATCCTACACAAGTCGGTTCGCAATCCAATGCAAAGCTACAGTAAAGGTTCATGGGGTCTTTCCGTCTAGCTGCGGGGAGATTGCATCATCACAAACATTTCAACTTCGCTGAGTCTCGGGAGGAGACAGTGTGGCCATCGTTACGCCATTCGTGCAGGTCGGAACTTACCCGACAAGGAATTTCGCTACCTTAGGACCGTTATAGTTACGGCTGCCGTTTACTGGGGCTTCGATCAAGAGCTTGCACCCCATCACTTAACCTTCCGGCACCGGGCAGGCGTCACACCCTATACGTCCACTTTCGTGTTTGCAGAGTGCTGTGTTTTTAATAAACAGTCGCAGCCACCTATTTTTTGCAACCCCTTGGCCCTCGTGTTGTTCACACTCAAGCTACCAGGGCACACCTTCTTCCGAAGTTACGGTGTCAATTTGCCGAGTTCCTTCTCCCGAGTTCTCTCAAGCGCCTGAGAATACTCATCTCGCGCACCAGTGTTGGTTTGCGGTACGGTCGATTTCCAGCTGAAGCTTAGAGGCTTTTCTTGGAACCACTTCCAGTTGCTTCACGAGCAAGCTCACTCGTCCCAACCCCTCGGCATGCGCCTGGCGGATTTGCCTGCCAGACACCTACAGGTCAGGAACCGGGACATCCAACACCCGGACAACCTTCCACGATCCGTCCCCCCATCGCACTGGAATCGGTGCTGGAATATTAACCAGCTTCCCATCAGCTATGGCTTTCGCCCTCACCTTAGGGGCTGACTCACCCTACGCCGATGAACGTTGCGTAGGAAACCTTGCGCTTACGGCGAGCGGGCTTTTTCACCCGCTTTAACGCTACTCATGTCAGCATTCGCACTTCTGATACCTCCAGCATCCCTTGCGAGACACCTTCACAGGCTTACAGAACGCTCCCCTCACCCCTGCACTCAAAGAGTACAGCCTAAGCTTCGGTGCATGGCTTAGCCCCGTTACATCTTCCGCGCAGGACGACCTCGATCAGTGAGCTATTACGCTTTCTTTTAAATGATGGCTGCTTCTAAGCCAACATCCTGACTGTTTTAGCCTTCCCACTTCGTTTCCCACTTAGCCACACTTTTGGGACCTTAGCTGTAGGTCTGGGTTGTTTCTCTTGCCGCCGGACGTTAGCACCCGGCGACTGTCTGCCATGCTCATACTTCCAGGTATTCGGAGTTTGCTATGGCGTGATAAGCCGCGATGGCCCCCACAACCATTACAGTGCTCTACCCCCTGGAGCAATACATGACGCACTACCTAAATAGTTTTCGGGGAGAACCAGCTATTTCCAGGTTTGATTAGCCTTTCACCCCTATCCACAGTTCATCCGCTAATTTTTGCAACATTAGTCGGTTCGGACCTCCAGCTGGTGTTACCCAACCTTCATCCTGACCATGGATAGATCACCTGGTTTCGGGTCTACGCCCAGCGACTATGGCGCCCTGTTCGGACTCGGTTTCCCTGCGCCTCCCCTATCTGGTTAAGCTTGCCACTGAACGTAAGTCGCTGACCCATTATACAAAAGGTACGCCGTCACCCCTTGCGAGGCTCCGACTGTTTGTATGCATGCGGTTTCAGGATCTATTTCACTCCTCCCGGGGTTCTTTTTCGCCTTTCCTTCACAGTACTTGTTCACTATCGGTCGATTACGAGTATTTAGCCTTGGAGGATGGTCCCCCATCTTCAGACAGGATTACACGTGTCCCGCCCCTACTTGTCGTGCGCTCAGTACCACCGATCCGCTTTTCGCGCAAGGGGCTATCACCCGCTATGGCCGGCCTTTCCATGCCGTTTCGCTAACGCATCGACTATCACGCACAGGCTGCTCCGATTTCGCTCGCCACTACTTTCGGAATCTCGGTTGATTTCTTTTCCTGTGGCTACTTAGATGTTTCAGTTCGCCACGTTCGCCTCGCTGACCCTATGGATTCAGCCATCGATACCCTTTGCGGGTGGGTTTCCCATTCGGACATCTGCGGATCAAAGCTTGTTTGCCAGCTCCCCGCAGCTTTTCGCAGGCTACAACGTCCTTCATCGCCTGTAATCGCCAAGGCATCCACCACATGCACTTATTCACTTGACCCTATAGGTTTGCGGACTGAGAACCTCTTCGGCCCAATCCAGGATCAAGCATGCTGCGTTTTCGCCGCCTCTCAGTTCTCTCTTCAGAACTCTTTCGTTTGAGACTTGTTCGACGCAATCACATCGTTGTTCCCTGTTCCGGAACAACTTTGTCGACTACTACCAGATTGTTAAAGATCAAGATTCATCTGCCGGCTCCCTCTGGAGACCAGCAGACAGCACTTCCATTTGTTTGGTCATCCTCAGGCGTGGATCTGAAGTGGTGGAGGTGAACGGGATCGAACCGATGACCCCCTGCTTGCAAAGCAGGTGCTCTCCCAGCTGAGCTACACCCCCTTTCCCGCACATCGCCCGTTCCAGTGAACGGCGGGATGAAATGGTGGGTCTAGATGGACTGAACCATCGACCCCCGCCTTATCAAGACGGTGCTCTAACCAGCTGAGCTACAGACCCGCGAAACCCTCATGTTTGTTGCTTCAGATCCAGCATGCTGAATCTTGCTCCGACAACCAACAGCCGATAAGTGTGAGCGTTTGTTCGAGGTGTTTTCTCGTGAAAGGAGGTGATCCAGCCGCACCTTCCGGTACGGCTACCTTGTTACGACTTCACCCCAGTCATGAGCCCTACCGTGGTAAGCGCCCCCCTTGCGGTTAAGCTACCTACTTCTGGTAAAACCCACTCCCATGGTGTGACGGGCGGTGTGTACAAGACCCTGGAACGTATTCACCGCGGCATGCTGATCCGCGATTACTAGCGATTCCGACTTCATGCAGTCGAGTTGCAGACTGCAATCCGGACTACGATCGGTTTTTGTGGGATTGGCTCCACCTCGCGGCTTCGCAACCCTCTGTACCGACCATTGTATGACGGTGAAGCCCTCACACATAAGGGCCATGAGGACTTGACGTCATCCCCACCTTCCTCCGGTTTGTCACCGGCAGTCTCATTAGAGTGCCCTTGCGTAGCAACTAATGATAAGGGTTGCGCTCGTTGCGGGACTTAACCCAACATCTCACGACACGAGCTGACGACAGCCATGCAGCACCTGTGTTCCGGTTCCCTTTCGGGCACCCTCGAATCTCTCCAAGGTTCCGGACATGTCAAGCGTAGGTAAGGTTTTTCGCGTTGCATCGAATTAATCCACATCATCCACCGCTTGTGCGGGTCCCCGTCAATTCCTTTGAGTTTTAATCTTGCGACCGTACTCCCCAGGCGGTCTACTTCACGCGTTAGCTGCGTTACCAAGGAAATTAATCCCCGACAACTAGTAGACATCGTTTAGGGCGTGGACTACCAGGGTATCTAATCCTGTTTGCTCCCCACGCTTTCGTGCATGAGCGTCAGTGTTATCCCAGGAGGTTGCCTTCGCCATCGGTGTTCCTCCGCATATCTACGCATTTCACTGCTACATGCGGAGTTCCACCTCCTCTGACACACTCTAGCCTTGCAGTCACCAATGCAGTTCCCAGGTTAAGCCCGGGGGATTTCACATCGGTCTTGCAAAACCGCCTGCGCACTCTTTTACGCCCAGTAATTCCGATTAACGCTCTGCACCCTACGTATTACCGCGGCTGCTGGCACGTAGTTAGCCGGTGCTTATTCTGCGGGTACCGTCATCGAACCGTGGTATTGGCACAGTCCTTTTCGTTCCCGCCAAAAGTGCTTTTACAACCCGAAGGCCTTCATCACACACGCGGCATTGCTGGATCAGGCTTTGCGCCCATTGTCCAAAATTCCCCACTGCTGCCTCCTGTAGGAGTCTGGGCCGTGTCTCAGTCCCAGTGTGGCTGGTCGTCCTCTCAGACCAGCTACAGATCGTCGCCCTTGGTAGGCCTTTACCCCACCAACCAGCTAATCTGCCATCGGCCGCTCCAATAGCGCGAGGTCCGAAGATCCCCCGCTTTCACCCTCAGGTCGTATGCGGTATTAATCCGGCTTTCGCCGAGCTATCCCCCACTACTGGGCACGTTCCGATGTATTACTCACCCGTTCGCCACTCGCCGCCAGGCCGAAGCCCGCGCTGCCGTTCGACTTGCATGTGTAAAGCATGCCGCCAGCGTTCAATCTGAGCCAGGATCAAACTCTTCAGTTCAATCTTTGCAAGCTCTCATCAAAACTGACTTGGAAAAATCAAGTTTCTACGTGAGCATCAGGGTATTTCTGCCCTCTGCCGGCACAACACCCAGGGCGTACGCTACGCAGGCGTCGGGCCACCTTCTCCCCAAACGCCCACACTTATCGGCTGCTGATTTTTAAAGAACAAGCTATTCAACGAATTGTGCATTCTAGCACAGTCATCGACACCCATCTTGCAAGACTGCTCAAACCCAAAAAGCCCGCTACAGAGTACGGGCTCTTTTCGATAAAACCCTAGCGTACGGGTTTTTTTCAGGGTGTCTGACGATGTCCTACTTTCACGGGCGCGGGCCCACTATCATCGGCGCAAAAAGCGTTTCACGTTCCTGTTCGGGATGGGAAGGAGTGGTTCCACTTCGCCATGGTCGTCAGACAAAGCTTGCTGGCATGCGAGCCTGGCCCTGTGGCCAGGGCATGCTGCCCGTTGTCTGATAACGGTCGACGAGTGTATCGAAGTTTCCCTGAGGATCCATGGTTTCCGACGACTGATGTGACTGAGTCTCGAACGAGTCTGCGTGCAGTGTCAGCGAGGTCAACTGATGGGCGGCTCCAGCAGCATGCCTGATCCCACGCAAAACTATAGGGTCAAGCCTCACGGGCAATTAGTACCGGTTAGCTGCACGCATTACTGCGCTTCCACACCCGGCCTATCAACGTCCTGGTCTTGAACGACCCTTCAGGGGATCGAGTCCCCAGGAGATCTCATCTTCAGGCGAGTTTCCCGCTTAGATGCTTTCAGCGGTTATCTCTTCCACACTTAGCTACTCCTGCGATGCCACTGGCGTGACAACAGGTACACCAGAGGTGTGTCCACTCCGGTCCTCTCGTACTAGGAGCAGCCCCCGTCAAATCTCCAACGCCCACAGCAGATAGGGGACCAAACTGTCTCACGACGTTTTAAACCCAGCTCACGTACCTCTTTAAATGGCGAACAGCCATACCCTTGGGACCGGCTACAGCCCCAGGATGAGATGAGCCGACATCGAGGTGCCAAACACCGCCGTCGATATGAACTCTTGGGCGGTATCAGCCTGTTATCCCCAGAGTACCTTTTTATCCGTTGAGCGATGGCCCTTCCATACAGAACCACCGGATCACTATGTCCTGCTTTTGCACCTGCTCGACTTGTCAGTCTCGCAGTTAAGCACGCTTTTTGCCATTGCACTTTAGGCACGATGTCCGACCGTACCAAGCGTACCTTCGAACTCCTCCGTTACTCTTTAGGAGGAGACCGCCCCAGTCAAACTGCCCACCATGCACTGTCTCCGGCCCGGATGACGGGCCTAGGTTAGAACCGCGAACAAACCAGGGTGGTATTTCAAGGATGGCTCCATCAAGACTGGCGTCCTGACTTCAAAGCCTCCCACCTATCCTACACAAGTCGGTTCGCAATCCAATGCAAAGCTACAGTAAAGGTTCATGGGGTCTTTCCGTCTAGCTGCGGGGAGATTGCATCATCACAAACATTTCAACTTCGCTGAGTCTCGAGGAGACAGTGTGGCTATCGTTACGCCATTCGTGCAGGTCGGAACTTACCTGACAAGGAATTTCTGCTACCTTAGGGACCGTTATAGTTACGGCTGCCGTTTACCGGGGCTTCGATCAAGAGCTTGCACCCCATCACTTAACCTTCCGGCACCGGGCAGGCGTCACACCCTATACGTCCACTTTCGTGTTTGCAGAGTGCTGTGTTTTTTTAATAAACAGTCGCAGCCACCTATTCTTTTTGCAACCCTCTTTCGCCCTCGTGTTGTTCACACTCAAGCTACCAAGGGCACACCTTCTTCCGAAGTTACGGTGTCAATTTGCCGAGTTCCTTCTCCCGAGTTCTCTCAAGCGCCTGAGAATACTCATCTCGCGCACCAGTGTTGGTTTGCGGTACGGTCGTTTCCAGCTGAAGCTTAGAGGCTTTTCTTGGAACCACTTCCAGTTGCTTCGCGAGCAAGCTCGCTCGTCCCAACCCTCGGCATACGCCTGGCGGATTTACCTGCCAGACACCTACAGGTCAGGAACCGGGACTTCCAACACCCGGACA
>BNJT01000206.1_pt1:0-160000 | contig 239725 bp, 383 predicted proteins | sample 8540491 | NCBI WGS metagenome assembly BNJT01 (sample SAMD00202455, study PRJDB9452) | human saliva metagenome | host: Homo sapiens | reverse complement strand
TCTGCGGCGATGATCAGATCGCACATCATGGCCAGCTCACAGCCGCCCCCAGGGCGACGCCTTCGACGGCCGCGATGATGGGCTTTGCGGATGCGAGTGATGGTTTCCCAGTTGCGGGTGATGAAGTCGTTGCCGTAGGCATCCACGAAGTCGTAGTCGCTCATGGCAGCGATGTCCGCGCCAGCGGCAAAGGCGCGGGCGTCTCCCTGTCAGGACGATGGCACCGATATCGGGGTTCCGGTCGAACATCAGCAAGGCGTCGCCGAGCTGATCCATCAGGGCGTCGTTCAGGGCGTTGAGCCGCTTTGGGGACGATCGAGCCGAATGAGCCCCACGCGGCCATGGGTCTCGGTCTGATGCAAGCGGTCTCCAGGCTGCGACTGGCTCATGGTGTCTCCTGGCTCGGAATGTCGTCGTTGATGGATAAGCATAGCGCAGCCTTCCCGCCGTACAGGCCCATCGCGGGATACTGCACCAGTCGATATAGGGAACATCCCTCCCCGGAGGTTACCCGGGTCATGCCAGCTGCCGTCATGAGCGGCGTTGACAACGGTGTTCCCGGATGATGGTTGCCAGCAGTTTTTGGGTGCTCAGCGAAAATGGTTCGGTCGCTCCAGCCAACAGTCGCGAAGCCGCCGGATGGGGAAAGCATGTGGCAGACACGTGTGCTGCCCGAGTCCACTGACCGCGGTGCATGCGAGCCGCAGCTGCACAGACCCTATTGCCAGCGTGGTCGTTGAAGGTGGAGCGTTTGGATCAGGTGGACTCAGGAAGGATGAGGGATGGCAGTGGAAGACGTTCATTATTCGATTTTCCGGTGGATCCGGGTGCGCATCTGTTCGAGGTGTCGGTGTGGGTAGCAGGCCGGACCCGGCGGGGCAGCGGCTGTCCTTGCCGGTATGGATTCCGGGCAGCTATCTGGTCCGGGAGTTTGCGCGACATCTGGACAGTGTTTCCGCGCAGGCTTGTCGACGTCCGCCCAAGGGCGTTCCACGGTAAGTCTGCGGCAGCGCAGGCTTCTGTTGCTGCAAGATCGACGAAGCGTCCTGCTGCCAGGGCCTCCGCTTCCGGACGACGCCGACACGATGACGGTCGGTATCCGGAAGATCGACAAGAACACCTGGCTGCGTGATGCGTTGCCGGATACGGGGCTGGGCCTGATGGTCCGCTATCAGGTCTATGCGTGGGATCTGTCCGTGCGGGCAGCCCATCTGGATACGACGCATGGGTTCTTCAATGGCAGCAGCGTGTTCCTGTGCGTGCAGGGGCAGGAAGACAGCCCCATGTTCGGTGGACATCCTCCCGCCCGACGGGGAGGCCTTCGCACACTGGAAGGTGGCAACGACGCTGCCGCGCCCCGAGATGTCTGCGGGTGGTTCGAGAGCGCCAAAGGGTCCGCGGACGCCCTGTACCGGTTCGGGCGCTTCCGGGCACCGGACTATGACGCACTGATCGATCACCCGGTGGAGATGGGCGACTTCAGCTTGCGCATTTCGATGCAGGTGGCTGCCGGCACGAGATCGTGGTCACGGGCCGGGCCTCGGTGGACTTCGAACGGCTGATACGCGACCTGAAGCCGATCTGCGAGACGGAAATCGCGATGTTCGACCCCGTGAGCAGGAAGGCGCCCGTCCAGCGCTATCTGTTCCTGGTGATGGCGGTGGGCGATGGTTATGGCGGCCTGAGCATCGGGCCAGCACGGCACTGATCTGCTCGCGCGATGACCTGCCCTGGCCCGGGATGCAGGGTACGCCGTCCGGCTACCAGACTTTCCTGGGGCTGGCGAGCCACGAATACTTCCACACCTGGCATGTGAAGCGGATCAAGCCGGCTCGGTTCGCCCCCTACGATCTGGACCGCGAGGTATATACCGATCTGCTGTGGGTATTCGAGGGCTTCACGTCGTATTACGACGATCTGACGTTGGTCCGCTCGGGCGCTATCGATGAAGCCGCCTATCTGAAGCTGTTGGCACAGGCGATGCAGCGTGTGGCATCGAAACCCGGGGACGCAGACTGCAGAGTGTGGCGGAATCCAGCTTCGATGCATGGATCAAGTATTACCGTCCGGACGAGAATACGCAGAACGCGGTGTCCAGCTATTACGTGAAGGGATCACTGGTGGCGCTCTGTCTGGATCTGCTGATCCGGGAGAGGATCCAGGGCCAGCGTTCGCTGGACGACGTGATGCGGCTTTGCTGTGGCAACGCTATGGCCGCGGCTTCTATGACACCGATACGCAACGGATCGGATCAGGGACAGGTAGCGACGGGATGAAAGGCCCAGCGGGACGCTCCCGGTCCGCGGCAACGAAGACGGCGGCCCGTGCCGCGCACCGCACGGTGGAAGAAACTGTCAGCCCGGATACCGCCCCTGGATGTTGTTCAGGAAGTCACCACGGGGCGAGGGCGTGGGCGAAGCCGACATGCCGGCCCTCATCCAGGAGGCGACAGGGCTGGACCTGCGACGGCAGATCCGTGCCTGGGCCTATGGAACGGAAGAGCTTCCCCTGGCTCGGCTGCTGAAACCGATGGGACTGACCGTCGTCACGGAGCGTCCGGAGGATGTGCGGGTATCACTGGGGGCACGCACGGGCATGCGTGATGGTGAACTGACGATCCTGACTGCGGAACGGGATGGACCGGCCGCCGCTGCCGGCCTGTCAGCCGGCGACCGCCTGGTGGCGGTGGATGGGTTGCGTTGCACGGAAGCCCGACTGAAGACGCTGCTGGCACGCAAGGCACCTGGCGAGACGGTGCTGGTGGCGGCCTTCCGGCGCGACGAACTGCTGATGGCGACCGTGGAGCTGGCTGAGGCGCCGGGGACGATCCGGCTGGAAGCCCAACCCGGAGCCCAGGCCATGCGGGCAGCTCTGGCTGGGCACGCGCGCAGAAACGGGAGCGGCAACAAGAGCAGCGCTCGCCCATCGCGACGCACGTCCCGCGCGGTCAGTGGCCAGACGCGGGTGAAAGCCGGAAGTGACGCTTTCTGAAGCCCCGGCAGCTTGCCGGGGGCTTTCTCAGCTCGCCAGCCAGCCGGCGAGTTCCTGACCGGGGTCAGGGGCTCGCATCAGGGCCTCGCCGATGAGGAAGGCGTGGATGCCGCCAGCACGCAGCTGGCCGATGTCCTGAGCACCGAAGATACCGCTCTCGGAGACGGTGACCCGATCGGCAGGGCAGCCGGTCCTGCAGGTCCAGCGTGGTGTCGAGGCTGACGTGGAAGTCGTGCAGGTTGCGGTTGTTGATGCCGATGAGAGGCGTATCGAGCTTCAAGGCACGATCGAGTTCGGCGGCATCATGAACCTCGACGAGGGACATCGAGGTGATTCCTCGCGTGCGCAGGCAGCGAGTTCCGCCATCTGGGCATCGGCCAGTGCGGCGACGATGAGCAGGATGCAGTCGGCGCCGATGGCAGTGGCTTCAAGGACCTGCCAGGGATCGATGGTGAAGTCCTTGCGCAGCACCGGCAGGGAGACGGCGGCGCGTGCCTGGCGCAGGAAGTCGTCGTGGCCCTGGAAATACTGCTGGTCAGTCAGCACCGACGGGCAGGTAGCCCGCCCTTTTCATAGCTGCGCGCAAACGCCACGGGATCGAAGTCGGGACGGATGACGCCCTTGCTGGGGCTGGCCTTCTTGACCTCGGCGATGATGGCAGGGGGCGCCTGCAGATCGGCGGCAGCCTGGGCGACCTTGGCCTGAATGGCCCTGGCAAAGCCGCGCGGCGGATCTTCGGCAAGGCGCTCGGCAGCCTGACGCTGCAGGGCGGCTTCGCTGATGGTGGCACGGGCATGGGTGATTTCCGTGCGCTTGGTCTGGAGGATCTTCTCCAGGATGGTGGGGAATCTCGGGGTGGTCTGCGGATCAGGCCAGGGATTGCGTGACGCGGACGAATTCATCGAGCTTGCGGCGTGCAGCACCGGAAGCCAGGGTCTGTTGAGCCAGACGGATGCCATCGGCGATGGAGTCGGACACGCCACAGCAGTAAAGCGCCGCCCCTGCGTTGAGTGCGACGATGTCGCGTGCCGGGCCGGGCTGATCATCCAGGACGCTCAGCAGCATGTCACGCGACTGTTCGCGGTTCTCGACGCGAGCTGGCGGTTGGAGGCCATGGTGAAGCCAAAAGTCCTCGGGATGGATGCTGTATTCGCGGATCTGGCCATCACGCAGCTCACCCACCAGAGTCTCGGCCCCCAGCGAGATCTCGTCCATGCCATCCATGCCGTGAACGGCCAGCACCCGTTCGGCCCCAACTGCTTCATGACGCGCACGAAGATGCCCACGAGGTCGGGATGGAAGACACCCAGCAGATTGTTTGGCGCCGAAGCAGGATTGGTGAGAGGCCCCAGAATGTTGAAGATCGTGCGCACGCCGAGTTCCTTGCGGACCGGGGGCAACGTTCTTCATGGCCGGATGGTGGTTGGGCGCGAACATGAAGCCGATGCCGCACTGAGCGATGCTGGCGGCGACCTGCTCACTGTTCAGCATGATGTTGGCGCCCAGCGCTTCCAGCACATCGGCTGCACCCGACTTGGAGGACACGCTGCGGTTGCCGTGCTTGGCGACCGTGCCCCTGCAGCGGCCACCACGAACATGACGGTGGAGGAGATGTTGAAGGAGTGCGCACCGTCACCGCCGGTCCCCACGATGTCGATGAAGGTGCGACGATCAGCCACGTGGACCGGGTTGGCGAACTGGCGCATGACCTCGGCAGCAGCCGTGATCTCGCCGATGGACTCCTTCTTGACGCGCAGGCCGCAAGGATGGCCGACGTCATGACCGGCGAGACCTCGCCCTGCATGATCATGCGCATCAGGTGCAGCATTTCGTCATGGAAGATTTCCCGGTGGTCGATGATGCGCTTGAGGGCGTCCTGCGGCGTGATGCTCATGATGGTGGCTGGTTCGTGGTTGTTCAGATGACTGCAGCGGCATGCCCGCAGCAGCCCCAGGGTGAGGGGCTGCCCTGGCGATCATCAGGCCCGAGCGGTCCAGGAAGGTCTTCAGCATGGCATGGCCATGTTCGCTTTCGATGGATTCGAGGGTGGAACTGCACACCCTCGATGCTGAGTTCGCGGTGGCGCAGGCCCATGATCTCGCCGTCTTCGGTCCAGGCCGTGACCTCGAGGCTGTCGGGTACGGTGTCCGGGCCGATGACCAGCGAGTGGTAGCGCACGACCCGGAAACGCTCAGGCAGACCGGCAAAGACGCCCTGGCCCTTTGTGGATGACATCGTCGTGCTTGCCGTGCATGACGCGCCGGGCGCGGACGACCTTCCCGCCATAGGCCTGCCCGATGGCCTGGTGGCTAAGACAGACGCCCAGGATGGGCAGCTGGCCGGCGCAAAGGTGCGGATGGCCTCCAGCGTGATGCCGGCGCCATCCGGGTCTCCGGGGCCGGGCGAAAGCACCAGGTGCGATGGCGCCAGGCGACGGATGTCGTCCAGGCTGATGGCATCGCTTCGATGCGTGACGACGTCCGCCCCCCAGTTCGCCCAGGTACTGGACGATGTTGTAGGTGAAGGAGTCGTAGTTGTCGATCATCAGGACTTTGGCGGACATGACAATCTCTTGGGATTCCTTCGATATGAATGCGAACGTGATGGTGCGCGCGCCCTTCGGCCGGACGGCAACCTGCTAGACCCGACAGTGTAAACGGTTCCCGGGGCTGCCGCGTGCCAGTATGAGGCACTAGAATGACCCCGACCCGTCGGCCCCTCGTTCTGTTTCGAGTCCATCATCATGCCATCCGCTGACGCATCCCCCTGCCCTCCTCCCGGCTGCATCTGGTGGCCGCCGTGGCGTGACCGGAGTGGCCGCAGGGCCTGGGCGCGGCGGCGCTGTCATGGCTGATCCACGTGGTGCAGCACCTGGCTTATGGGCACAGCGAAGCGCAGATGTGATCGTGACCGACGGCACGACGTCGGAGCACCGGTCATGGGCATTGCTGGCGGGCGGGACTGGTGGTGGCGCTGGGCTGGACCTGCCTGCAGCTGAAGGGCCGGCCGGTGGTGGGCGTCAATGGGGCGGTCGCGGCCGACACACCGGCACGGCGGCGGCCACCGTTTCTGGAGAACGTGCTGCACGCCGTGCTGCAGATCGTGGCGGTGGGCTCAGTGCTCCGATCGGGCGGGAGGTGGCCCCCGCGAGCTGGGGGCACTGTTTGCCGGACGGATCGCCGACGGTTTCCGGGCTGGACGACGAGATGCGCCGGATCCTGGTGGCCAGCGGTGCGGCGGCTGGGCTGGCTGGGGTTTACTCAGGTGCCGACTGGCGGGCACGATCTTCGCGCTGGAGATCCTCCTGGGCGCATTCTCGATCCGTGCCGGGGTGGTGGCCCTGACTGTCGTCGGTCATCGCAACACTGGTGGCGCGCATCGATGTATCGACGAGAGACCTTCTATCTGGTAGCGGGTGGAAGGCGGCACCGTCATGGTGCTGTGGGCGGCGCTGGTGGGGGCGGTGGTCGAGCTGCCCGCGTGCGGCGTTCCGTCGGGCCGTGCAGCAGGTGGAAAGCCATCGGGCCCGGGGCTGGGGGTCCTGTGGGCGCTGCCACTGGCGTGTCTTGTCACCGGTGTGGTGGCGATGTGGCTGCCGCAGGTGCTGGGCAACGGCCGTTCCGCCGCACAGGCGGCCTATGGAACGACGCTGGCACTGTGCGCGGCACTGCTGGCGGGCAAGACGGCCGTGGTGCTGATGACGCTGCGGGCCGGCGCCTTTGGCGGCACGCTGACCCCCTGGCTGTCGATCGGCGCGCTGGCGGGGCTTCTGCTGGCGCTGCTGGTGCGTCTGCTTCCGCAGACGGGGTGGAGTGCCGGATGTGGTGGTGCCCGGGCTGGGCGCGCTGTCACAGATGGACCCTGCTGCTCTCGGCACTGGCGGGATCGGTCGGGTTCCTGGCGGTGTCGATGAACGCACCACTGACGGCCTTTGCGCTGGTCCTGGGTTTTCACGGGACGGCATTCGGCCGCGATTCTGCCGATGCTGGCCGCGGGTGACGATGGCTATGGCAACGGCTTCGCTGTGGCCGGCGCGACGCTGAGCTGCGGCGACAGACGAGCGTTTCACCTCAGCATGGGACCGACAGCCCTCGCGGACTGCAGCGGACTGAGCTTCCGGGCGTAAATGACGTGTCTGCAGGACTACGCTCGAGCAGCATGCGTGCCTGACCGGGCACCGACCGCTCAGCCGGCGAGGATGCTCTTCTGCACCTCCTGCAGCTCGAAAAAGGTCGATACGCCTGTTCGTGGGCGATGAGCCACTGCTTGCGCGACAGTCCCCGCCATAGCCGACCAGCCCTCCATCCCTGCCGATGACGCGGTGGCAGGAATGATGATGGAGATGCGGTTGGCCCCATTGGCAGTGGCCACTGCACGGATGGCGCGCGGGTTGCCCAGCGCCTTGGCCTCATGCTGGTAGCTGATGGTGCGGCCGTAGGGGATGCGTTGCAGGATGGACCAGACTCCCTGCTGGAAGACCGTGCCGGGGGATGGAGCGTCACATCGAAGTGCCGGCACTGCCTGAAAAATACTCGGCGATCTCCTGTTCGGCCTGCATCGTGTGGGTATTGCGCCCGGGTTCGATGCGGGCGCAGAGCAGGCGGCAGAGATCCGGCGCTCGCGGTCCAGGCGGGCGGTATCGGTGAACTCCAGCAGGCACAGGGCCCTGCGGGACTGGCACAGGCCTGCATGGGACCAAGCGGGGTCTCGAAGGTGTGGGTCACCAGGGGCAGCGTGCAGGGCTTGCTTGGGTGAAGTCATCATCTAGATCCGACAGATGGCCAGGATGCGTGGCGACGGCCTTGTCTGCGGCTGCAACGATGCGACAATGGCGGCCTTCATCCCTGCCATTGTCTATCCTGGAGACATCATGTCAACGACACCCGCCCGACGCTTCGATACCGAGCCTGCCCGATGCCAGGGCTATTTTGGCCCCTATGGGGGGCAGCTGGTGCCGCCTGTACCGAAGCAGGCGATGGATCGACATCGACGCCGCCTACGAGACAATCCGGCAGCGGGCGGACTTCCAGGAAGAGCTGGCGGCACTGCAGGCCGACTACGTGGGCCGTCCGAGCCCGATCTTCCATGCGCGGCGGCTGTCGAAGCAGCTGGGCGGCGCGCAGATCCACCTCAAGCGCGAGGATCTCAACCATACGGGTGCGCACAAGATCAACCACTGCCTGGGCGAAGCACTGCTGGCCCGCTTCATGGGCAAGAAGAAGGTGATTGCCGAGACCGGGAGCCGGGTCAGCACGGGGTGGCACTGGCAACCGCCTGTGCACTGGTGGGCATTCCCTGCGAGATCACATGGGCCAGGTGGACATCGAGAAAGAGCACCCGAACGTCACGAAGATGCGCATTCTGGGGGTGCCGACTGGTGCCGGTGACGCGGGGGGCGGCCACGCTGAAGGAAGCCGTGGACAGTGCCTTCGAGGAATACCTGACGAACCCGACCGATTACCTGTATGCGATCGGCTCTGTCGTGGGCCGCATCCCGTTCCCGAAGATGGTGCGGGACTTCCAGGCGATCATCGGGCGCGAGGCGCGCGCGCAGTTCCTGGAGCGGCACGGCTGGTTGCCCCAGCATGTCGCGGCCTGCGTGGGCGGCGGCTCGAACGCCATCGGCATGTTCACGGCCTTCCTGGATGACGCGGACGTGCATCTGGTGGGCGTGGAGCCTGCCGGCGAGGCGTGGACACCCGGACGCCATGCCGCGACACTGACCCGGGGCAAGCCGGGCGAGATCCATGGCATGAGCTGCTATGTGCTGGAGAATGCGGACGGGTCGCCGGCCGCCGTGCACAGCATTGCTTCGGGCCTGGACTATCCGGGCGTGGGACCGGAGCACAGCTACCTGAAGGACGTGGGCCGCGTGGAGTACACGACGGCCAGCGACAAAAAGAAACGCTGGACGCCTTCCTGACGCTGTCCCGGGTGGAAGGCATCATCCCTGCCCTGGAAAGCGCCCATGCCGTGGCCTGGGCAATTCGCGAGGCACCCAAGCACTCACCCGAGGAGCACATCCTGGGTGAACCCTATCGGGCCGGGGTGACAAGGACGCCGACTACGTGGCCAGCAAGCTGGGGCTCTGAACCCCCGACCACGCAATGCTGGCCGATCAGACGCCCAGGGACGGGATGGCGGCCAGCAGCTGACGGGTGTAGGGATCCTGCGGGTCGTCCAGCACGGCCTGCGCCCCGCCCTGTTCCACCATCCGTCCCTGCTGCATGACGCCAATGTCATCACACATGAAGCGGATGACAGCGAGGTCATGGCTGATGAGCAGATAGGTCAGGCCATACTCGTCCTGCAGGTCACGCATGAGGTTGAGTACCTGGGCCTGCACCGAAACATCCAGGGCCGAGGTGGGCTCGTCGCAGATGATGAAATCCGGCTGACTGATGAGGGCGCGAGCAATGGCGATGCGCTGGCGCTGTCCGCCGGAGAACTGGTGTGGATACTTGCGTGCATCATCCGGCGACATGCGTACATGGCGCAGCATGTCGATGACGCGTGCCTCGATTTCATCGTGATCCGTGGCCAGCCCCAGCACGCGCAAGGGTTCGGCGATGAGCCGGGCCACACGCCAGCGCGGATTCAGGCTGGCGTAGGGATCCTGAAAGATCATCTGGCAGCGGCGGCGCAAGGCGCAACCGCTCGCTCGGCTCGACAAGCGTGCGGCGTCACGACTCCAGCGATCGACGCCCTCGAAGGCGATGCGCCCGCTGTCCGGTTTCCAGCAGCCCGCCACCATGCGGGCAACGGTGGACTTGCCCGAACCGGACTCACCGACCAGACCGAAGGTGCGGCCGCGCGTGATGGTGAAGCCCACATTGTCGACGGCCTGCAGGATGCGCCGTGGGCTCACGCGAGAGCAGGCGCTGCAACCAGCCCTGAGGACAGATCGAAGCGACGGGAGAGGTTCTCGACAGCGAGCAGTGGCGTGCCGGCATCCGCTTCCTCGGATTGATCAGCGGCTGACGCACTTTCGACAGCCATCGGGGCTGGGCCTGCCATTGCGAGGGCGCCGTCATCCACCACAGACAATGATTGCGGCACGTTGCCATCATCCATCCCGGGACGACGACGTTGCGACACCCTGGCACGGGCAGGCGGTGCTGACGTCGGGTGACGGAAGGGATGGCGGCCATCAACGCCCGGGTATAGCGGTGACGGGGTGCTGCAGCACCTGGCGGACCGGGCCCGTTTCCAGGACACGACCACCGTACATCACCATCACGCGGTCCGCGGTCTCGGCAATGACGCCCATGTCGTGGGTGATGAGCATGGCCGACAGGCCCCGCTGACGGCAGAGACGCCGCAGCAGCGCGATGATCTGCGCCTGCACGGAAACATCCAGTGCGGTGGTAGGTCTCGTCGGCAATCAGCAGGCAGGGGTCGGCACACAGCGCCAGGGCAATGGGCCACACGCTGACGCATGCCGCCGGAGAGCTGGTGCGGATACTGGGAGAGCCGCCACTCGGGCTGCGGAATCTCGACTTCGGCCAGCAGGGCAAGCGCCCGTTCGGTGGCCTGCCTCTCGGACAGCTGGCAGGTGGGTGCGAATGGTCTCGGTGAGCTGCTGCCCGATGGTGAGCACCGGGTTGAGGCTGGTGAGCGGATCCTGAAACACCATGCCGATGCGTCGGCCACGCAGGCGACGGATGGCATCTCCCGCAGCGTATCGATGCGCACACCTTCGAGCGTGACGCTGCCGTGCGCCAGCCGGCCCGGCGCCCTCGATGAGTCCGGCAACGGCCAGACCGGTCATCGATTTTTCCGGCACCGGATTCACCTGACCACACCGAGAATTTCGCCCGGTGCAATCTGGAACGAGACCTGGTGCAGCACCTGGTGCGGGCCGCGGTAGGTGTCGAAGATGACATCAAGCGCATCGGCGACCAGCAGGGGTTTCGGGGTGTCTGTCACGGGCACCTCAGTGCAGGCGGGGATCGAGGGCGTCGCGCAGCCAGTCACCCACCAGGTTGACCGACAGGGCGAGGGCCAGCAGCATCAGCGACGGAAAGAGCAGGATCCACCATTCGCCGGAGAACAGGAAGCCCTGTCCGATGCGGATGAGCGTACCCAGCGAGGGCTGAGTCGGCGGCAGCCCCACGCCGAGATAGGACAGCGTGGATTCGGCGACGATGGCCAGCGCCAGACTGATGGTGCCGATGACGAGCACGGGCGCCAGCACGTTGGGCAGCACGTGGAAGAACAGGATGCCCGGCGAGGAGCGCCCCAGCATGCGGGCAGCGGCAACGTAGTCCTTCTGCTTCTCGACCATCACGGCACCGCGCACGGTGCGGGCGTACTGCACCCAGTCGGACAGCGCAATGGCGACGATGATGACGTAGACGGCCACGTCGTCCCCCAGACCGCTGGGCAGGACGCCCCGGGCAATGCCGAAGATGAGCAGTGCCACCAGCAGCACCGGAAAGGTGAGCTGCACATCGGCAATGCGCATGATGAGCACATCCAGCCAGCCACCGCGATAACCGGCCAGCACGCCCGAGCGTGACGCCGATGAGCATGGACAGCAGCACGGACAGGCCGCCGACCAGCACCGACATGCGCAGCCCATACAGAATGGCGGACCAGACATCACGCCCCTGGTCGTCGGCGCCCAGCCAGTAACTGTGCTCCCGAGATGCCCTCCCACCCGGCGGCGTGAAGGCATCGAGCAGATCAGAGCGCTGCAGGATCGAAGGGGTTTTCTGCGGGGCGATCCAGGGGGCGGCAATGGCCAGGCCGATGCAGGTCAGCAGCACCAGCAGGGGGCAACCTGGGTCAGGCGCGATCCGGCCAGGCTGCGCACCAGCAGCGAGTCCGACTGGCGCCAGCTGCGACGTGTCGGTGGCGCATCCGGGCCCCTCGGGCCCACTTCACCATCGCGTCGGAAGCATCCGTCAGGAAACCGGTGCGTCCCCGAGGGGTAGCTGCATCCAGCCGGGATTCAGAGGGAACGGCTTTCATGGGGCAGGACGGGAAAGAAGCATGGGCTGCGTGTGCCTCAACGCCGGCGCAGGCGCGGGTCGGCCCAGGCATAGAGTAGGTCCACCACCAGATTGATGCCGACGCAGAGCAGCCCGATCATCAGCAGGTGAGGCGGAGATCACCGGCACGTCCACCCCTGGATGGACGTGATGAACAGGAGCCCAGCCCCGCCACTGGAAGACGGTCTCGGTGACGATGGCAAAAGGCAATGAGCGAGCCCAGCTGCAGGCCGATGATGGTAATGACGGGGATGAGGGTGTTGCGCAGCGCATGCCGACCATACAGCGTGGCGTTGCGCAGACCCGGGCGCGTGCAAAGCGGATGTAGTCGCTGCGCAGCATCGTCGAGCATCTCGGTGCGCACCAGCCGCATGATGAGCGTGAGCTTGAAGAAGCCCAGCGTGATGGCGGGCAGCACCAGCGCCGACAGCCCGGAGACAGTGAGCAGCCCGGTCTGCCAGCCGCCGACATCGACCAGCGTGCCCCGCCCGAAGGCCGGCAGCCACTTCAGCTCGACCGAGAACAGGTAGATGAGGCCGATGCCGATGAGGAAGGTGGGCAGCGAGACGCCAACCAGCGAGACGCCCATGATGGTGCGCGACACGAGCGACTGTCGGCGCATGGCGGTGTAGACGCTCAGGCCGATACCGCCCACTACCGCAAAGAGCGCGGCGGCCAGCGACAGCTCGACGGTGGCCGGCACGCGCGAAGCGATGACCTCGGTGACCGGCTGGCGGAAGCGATAGGGAGATGCCGAACTGGCCGCTGAGGACCTGCTTCAGGGTAGCCGGCGTACTGCACCGGCACCGACTGGTCGAAGCCCAGTTCCTGCAGCAGGGCCTCGCGCTCGGCCACCGAGGCATCCTCACCCAGCAGACTGACGGTGGGGTCGCCGATGTAGCGGAACACGAGGAACGAGACCATCGACACCACCAGCAGCACCAGCACCGATTGGCCAAGGCGGCCGAGCAGACGGGCAAAGCATGAATCAGGGCTTCTTGACCTTCACCAGCTTGAAGTAGGTGATGTTGTTGGGATGGATCGGCACATCCAGACTGGGAATGGAGGCGTTGCTGATCATCTGGTCATGCAGCGGAATGTGAAGCCCGCCTGGCGAGTGGCCTCCCAGATGCTCTGGATGGTGGCGTTGCGCTTGTCGCGGTTGCCTTCGGAGGACAGCGACTCGATCTGGGTGTCGAGCTGCGGGTTGCTGTAACCCGTGATGTTCCAGGTGCCCAGGCGATTCTTGCCCTCGGGTATGGACCAGGTAGTCGAAGACATAGGCCGAATCGTGGTGGGCACACCCCAGCCATACAGGTAGAAAGTCACTGTCACCCTTGGTGAGCAGCGCATTGTGCAGGGCGAACGGCCGTGCCTGACCGTGACCTTGACGCCGATGCGCGCCAGGAAGCCTGCCACGGCGGTGGCGATGGCCCTCGTCGTTCACGTAGCGATCATTGGGCGCATCCAGCGTGAGCGTGAAGCCCTCGGGGTAACCGGCTTCGGCCAGCAGCTGGCGACGCGCGCCGGATCTGCCTTTGGGATAGGCGGCCAGAGCCTTGGTGTAGCCATTGACGAAAGGTGCCGCCAGCATGCCGGTGGGGACTGAGAGCCCACGCATCACGGCTTTCTGATGGCATCACGATCGATGGCCAGCGCCAGCGCCTCGCGCACCCGGGCATCGGCCAGCGGGTTGCGGTCGGTGACCGAGGAATGACGCAGCTTAGCTGATCCCACGTCGAGCCCCAGGAAGATGGTGCGGTTCTCGAGTCCGCTGGCCACCTTCAGGTTGGCGATTGGACCTGAGGCGGGCCCACGTCCTGGGCAGGCACGTCCTGCAGGAAGTCGATCTCGCCGGACAGCAGGGCTGCCACCCGGGTCGCGGGCGACTTGATGGGCACATAGGTGAGCCTCGGTGACCTGCAGCGGGAACTGGCCCTCGCCCCAGTAGGTGGGGTTGAGCTTCATGACCGTGCGCGAATCCACCTCACGCGAGACAAGCGTGTACGGGCCGGTGCCGTTCACATGACGCGTGGCGTAGTTCTCGGCTTTTGACGCCGTGTCCTGGGGGCGCCTCTGCCTGGTGAGCGCGCGTCCAGGCCTCGCTCATGATGAAGAGGTTGGTGAGATTGTCGGGCAGCACCAGATCCGGGCCCTGGGTCCTGATGTGAACGGTGAGCGGATCGACCGCCACCACCTCACGGACCGAGGACAGCAACGACTTCATCTGCGAGGACGGCGCCTGCGCCCGCTTGAGCGAGAACACCACGTCGGCGGCCGTCAGCGGGGTACCGTCATGGAACTTGACGCCCGGACGCAGCTTGAACGCCCGAGACGGAAGGATCGTCGGTCTGCTTCCAGCTTTCGGCCAGCGCACCCTGCAGCGAGTTGTCGGCCAGCCGGATCACCAGCGGCTCGTACATCTGATGCAGCAGGTTGAAGTTGAGGCCGACGCTGACGGCGTGCGGGATCAAGCGTGGCGGGATCTGCCGAACGCGCCCAGCAGCACGGGCGTGGCTCTGCTGCCAGCGGCAGCAGCGTGGTGGACAGCAGGGAAGCGACAAGCAGTTTTCTTGATCATCGTGGTCCTTCGTTCGGCCAGCGGCCCTTGCAGGGCTGCAAGAATGCCGCATTTCGCGGTCGGCAGATAGGGAGGCACGCCCTCCGAGCGGCGACGAACAAGGAAGCATATGCAGATTTTCGCATATGCGGGCAGGGTCGTGAATGCTGGGCGTGAACCCACCCTCGCAAAGGAACAATTCGGTTACACCTTCGACGCTGAAGCCCCAATCCTGTTGACTTTTTCCTGAGAGTTTCCGTAGAGAGACGCCGACAATCTTTCCGCCATCCAAAAATATGCATGATCAGTGGCGCATCTTCCGCTATTTGAGGCCTGCGACAGACAGATCGACCGCTTTTTGAGCCATGAAGCAAAGGGCAGCCGCGAGAGCAGCTCAGGAGCCCCTCCTGCTGAAATAGCGTGCAATACGTGATGAGACGCAAGCGAGCGGAGAGCTGTCTCAGATACAAAACGTCCAAATTCAAACAACAATACTATAACAATCGTTGAATTTGACTAAATTTAAAACAAATGTCGTCGACTTCAAACCAACACCCGCTGAAAAAAACAGGCAATTGAGCGAATACATTAGCACTGTTCACGAATATTCACACTGGAAACGCTGTCACAACAAGATTCAGCGAAGTCCATACCGTCATGAATCCGCTGTCATCGTATGCTCGACGCCGTTCATCAGCATAGAGATAGCGAATGATCACAACAGATGACGGAAGCATGAACCTCGTGTTCAAAAACACCGACACCCGTCGTCGTGAATCCCGGTCATGCTGATGATCGTCGATGATCCAGGGAACGGACAGCAGGAAGAGTCAAGTCTTCTTGTGTTTGTCAAGCCCCTTGCCTGCAAACGCGCTGCCCATGTCGCCCTGGATGGAGATCCTGCATGCTTTGTTGTAACTGAAAGTAATTTCATACAACGCTCATAGATCTCAGCCCCCTTTCCGGTCGGCTTCGCTACCTGGGCACAGGACGCGAGGCCCCTTCTCTCGATCCTTTCCGTCCATTTCCATTCATTCCTAACCCGTCGACACTCATGAACAAGCCCTCGTCCAGAAAGTCCTCGCTTGCCATCGGCCTGCTGGGCCCTGATGACCGTCAGTACCTCCATTCAGGCGCAGAGTGCCGGTGACGCCGTATGCGCGCGGCCGGCCCGAATGATCGCGGACCAGGGCTGGGGAGATGGCTATCTGGCGGGGATCAATCCGGCCTGGACGTGGTCGCATGCAGGCTACTCTGATCAGCGCACTGGGGGCTGGAGTCACTGGCCGTGGTGGGAAAAGCAGCGTCTGCCGCAATTCCGTGGCGTGGGTGGCACCTGGAACCGGCTGATGCCCTGGTTCGTGATCTCGGGGCCGCAGGGCAGCCGCAGCCCGGCCCATATCCAGGTGGGGCCGGATGTCGGTGTTCTATTTCTCACGCAGCACGCAGCGCTGGCGACTCGCTGGCCAAGGACATCCGTCCCGAGATCGGCACCTGCACGGCCAATACCGCCCTGACCGATTGCCGCATGACCAGCTCGCCAGCGGCCACGGCCTACTCGCCGAACCCGCTGCATGGCTGGTTCAACTTCGTGAGCATTCCGGGGGACGTGCAGGCCATCTCGGTCAGCGTGCAGGCACGACTGATCAGCGGTGGCCGTGCGCTGATGACGGTGGGCGCTGACTACCACCCGCCGGGCCCACATCAGCATGCGCGGCGTGGCGATCCCGGCTGCCGGCAATTCGGCCCCGAAATCGCTGCGCAACGGCTGGACGACGGTAACGATGACGACGCTGGCCGATCAGACGAACGACAACACCGGGATCAGCCGCAACGCGCTCTACCGCAACGCTCCCGCCTGCAGCAGTCCGGCAAGCTGATCGCCACCGCACCCGGCGCTCGGCCGGGCGCCCGCTGGCCTCAGCCTCCGTTGGCCAGCCCGCTTTCCACCATCTCGGCGGCGCGCAGCACCGCCCGAGCCTTCATCTCGGTCTCCTGCCACTCCTTCTCGGGGACCGAGTCATAGACAACACCGGCCGCCGCCTGAACGTTCAGGATGCCGTCCCTGAGCACGCCGGTGCGAATGGCGATGGCCACGTCCATCTCGCCCGAATAGCTGAGGTAGCCGCAGGCGCCGCCATAGATGCCGCGCTTGACGGGCTCCAGCTGCTCGATGAGTTCCATGGCACGCACCTTGGGCGCGCCGGTGAGCGTGCCGGCCGGGAAGGGTGGCGCGCAGCACGTCAATGGCGTCCATCTCTTCTCGAGCTGGCCCTGGACGTTGGAAACGATGTGGATGACGTGCGAGTACTTCTCGATGGCCATCTGCTCGGTAACCTTGACGGTACCGGTGCGGGCCAGGCGACCGATGTCGTTGCGGGCCAGGTCGATGAGCATCAGGTGCTCGGCGCGCCCTTCGGGTCGGCCAGCAGTTCCTCGGCAGCACGGGCATCGTCGGCCTCGGTCAGTCCCCGCTTGCGGGTGCCGGCGATGGGCTGCAGGATGACACGCGGCTCGGGGCCCCCTTCTCCTGACGCACCAGGATCTCGGGCGAGGAGCCCGCCACGTGAAGTCCCCGAAGTCGTAGTAGTACATATAGGGGACGGGTTGATGGAGCGCAGCGCCCGGTACAGCGACAGCGGCGAATGGGCAAAAGGGCTTGCGCAGCATCTGGCCGATCTGCACCTGCATCAGGTCACCGGCGATGATGTGTTCGCGGGCCACGGCCACGGTGGCCAGGTAGTCTTCCTTCGCAAACGGGCGCTCGATGGGCGTATGCGCGGCATGGCCGCCACCCCCATCACCAGGTCCTCGGGGAGCCAGTGCTGCATTGCGCATCCGCATGCGCAGCTCATGCAGCCGCTCGCGGGCCTTGCCGTAGGCTTCGGGCTCGGACGGATCGGCATAGACGATGAGATAGATCATGCCGCTGAGGTTGTCGATGATGGCCAGCTCGTCCACCACCAGCAGCAGCAGGTCGGGCACGCCGATGGGGTCGGGTTTTCTGACATTGCCGACCTTGGGCTCGATGAAGTGCACCACGTCGTAGCCGAAATAGCCGGCCAGACCACCGCAGAAGCGCGGCAGCCCGGGCAGCAGGTGGACGCGGTTGCGGCGCTGGTACTGCTGCACGAAGGCCAGCGGGTCCCCCTCGACGGCCCTCGATCACCTGGCCGTCACGCACCACTTCGATATGGGCGCCCTTGGCGCGGATGGCGGTCCGCCGGCAGGCCGATGAAGGAATAGCGTCCGAAGCGCCTCGCCGCCCACCACGGATTCGAGCAGGAAGGAATTTCGACGGTTGGCGGAGTCCGTCAGCTTGAGATAGAGGCCGAGCGGGCTGTCCAGATCGGCCAGCGTCTGCAGCATGACAGGGGATGCGGTTATAGCCCTGTGCTGCCAGCGCCTTGAATTCGAGTTCGGTCATTTGCGATGCCTGGGAAAGATCTGCAGAACGGGCAAAAGCATACCATGTCTGTCGGCACATGGACGTATCGCCCGGGAACACATGTTCCCGGACAACATCGCCATGCGCCCCTTCCAGGACACGCGGCAAGGTGGAAACCGTCCTCACGGCTTCGCCGACGGCGCGGTGGGTAGTCAGCCCCCGCGACAGTTCCAGCCAGGTCGCCAACTGATCGAGGTCCTCGATCATGGCGTCGGCATCCACCGAATCCAGCGGACGTCCCTCGTTGTAGCCATAGGGCAGCATCACCACCGGCATGTGGGCAGCACGGGCAGCCTGGGCGTCATTGGAGCGAGTCACCACCATCAGCACCTGACCGGGGCCAGGTACCAGCGATGGGCTGCCTCCAGCAGCGGCCCCGGATCCGGCTTTTTGGTGGGCAGCGTGTCGCCGCCAATGAAGAAGTCGAAAATACTGGCGCAGGTGGAAGTGCAGCAGCAGCGGCTGGATGTATTCCTGCGGCTGGTTGGTGACGCAGGCCATGGGCAGGCCGATGTCGGCCATGCGCTTGAGGCCGCTGGCCACGCCCGGATAGAGGCGTGCCTCCTGCCGTTGCAGTGCCGGTAGTGCGCATGAAAGCGCTTGCGTGCCTGCGCGAAGGCGTCGGAGCCTTCCTCGGTGGGTTTGCCCGGCCGCCCCGAGCATGCGCAGGATGAGGCGATCGGCACCCTTGCCCACGTAGGTGCCCACCTCGTCCACGGGGCGTGGCGCCAGCCCCAGATCGACCAGCATGCCGTTGGCTGCTGCCGCCAGGTCGGGGATGGTGTCCAGCAGCGTGCCGTCCAGGTCGAAGCACAGGGCACGCACGGCAGCCAGCCGGAGCTGCATCCCGGGTGGCAGGGAGGATGACGACGGGACGTTGGCTTGTGACATGGTGGCTGGCTCCTGTAATGGCAGCGGATGCCCGCAGGCATGGGCTTGCGCTCACTTTCGCCCCTGAGCCCATCACGTTCCCAGGGGCAGCCAGAGCCGGCCTGCGGACCTGCGGCTCTAGGCCAGCGCCCTCGCGGAAGCGCTTCAGGACTCCATGGTACCCCCGTCCGGATCGGGCGCGCCGAAAACCGCCGAACCGGCTACGAAGGTATCGGGCCCCTGCAGCGGCGATCTCGCGATGTTGTCGACCTTGACGCCACCATCGACCTCCAGCCAGATGTCACGGCCGCTGCAGCGCCTTCTCGGCATCGATGCGCTGCCGTGCGTCACGCAACTTGGCCAGCGTTCCGGGAATGAAGGACTGGCCGCCGAGCCCGGGTTGACCGACATGAGCGGCACGATGTCGAGCTGGTCCAGCGTGTAGTCCAGCCACGACAGCGGTGTGGCCGGGTTGAACACCAGCCCCGCCTTGCAGCCACGCGAGCGGATCAGCTGCAGGGTCCGGTCCACGTGAGGGGCTGGCCTCGGGTGGAAGGTGATGATGTCGGCGCCTGCGTCCGCAAAAGGCTGCGGCCAGCGAATCCACCGGCGAGACCATGAGGTGCACGTCGATGGGCATGCGATGTGCAGGCGCAGCGCCTGCAGACCATCGGCCCCACCGTCAGGTTGGGAACGTAATGGTTGTCCATCACGTCGAAATGCAGAAGATCCGCGCCTGCGGCCCTCGATGGCCTGCACTTCTTCCTTCAGCCTGCCGAAGTCGGCCGAAAGCATGCTGGGAGCGATCCGGTATGCCGCGTGGCTTGCCCTGCCCTTGAAGCGAGTGTTGAATAGAATCATCACATTGTATTCAGGAACCCGTCCGGGTCCGCTGCCGGAAACGCCCGGGCCTGCGCCCGCCCTCACCCTCTTCCCAGGAATCGCCCATGACCCCGGAAAACCGGTATGCAGTGGACATCACCGTCGAGAGCCGCTACGTGGAGGAGCAGTCGGCGCCGATGGACGGCGTGTTCGCATTCGCCTATACCATCACCATCACCAACCGCGGCACGATCGGCACGCAGCTGATCAGCCGGCACTGGATCATTGAGGACGACACCGGTGACCGCCGCGAGGTGAAAGGGCTGGGCGGGTGGGCCACCAGCCCCTGCTCAAGCCTGGAGAGAGCTCCAGTACACCAGCGGCGAGCCAGCTGCCCACCCCGGGCGGCACCATGCAGGGCAGCTACTTTCTTCGTGGCCGAGGGACGGCGCCCGCTTCGACGCTGAGATCCCGAGCTTTCCGCTGAACATGTCGCGGACGCTGCACTGAGGAACGACAGGGACATGCGGGACAGCACGAACGCCGCTCGGGCGGCGAACATCCATGGTGCATCGCACGGTATCGGCATGACGCCAACGCAGCGCACGGCCTTGCCGGGAGCAGCGCACCCGCCGTCTGGATGCCGCCTGCTCCCGCCCAGCGGCACCGCCGCACTCGCCGGCCGCCTCGCTGGCGGTGCTGCTGGCGCTGGCTGCCTGCAGCACGACACCCACCAAAGCCCACCGCGCCGGCGGTGCCTGCTGAAATTCCCCGCCAGTCGCCTGCCGGGCCTGGCCAGCGATGACCTGCAGGCTTTTGCTGACGCCGTGCGCCGGCAGTGTGCGCTGCCCCGCCCCCGGCAGGTGGCCGGCGCTGTGCGCAGAGTTTGCCCTGCTGGGTGACGACGCCTCGCTGCGACAGTGGCTGGGCAGCCGCTTCGTGGCCAGGGAACTCTGGATGCCGGGCCAGCCCGATGGCCCTGCTGACGGGTTATTACGAGCCGCTGCTGACCGGCAGCCGGATGCAGGAGCGCCCGAACCAGGTCCCCCTTCGGGCCATTCCCACCGACCCGCTGACCATCGACCTGAGCGCGGTGCAGCCCCAGCTGAAGGGCCTGCGGCTGCGTGGCCGCCTGGATGCCAGCGCGTGGTGCCCTATGCCGACCGCCGCGAGATCGAGACCCGAGAGACGAAGCGTGGCTATGCCACGCAGCCGGTGATCGCCTGGCTGGATGATCCGGTGGATGCCTCTTCCTGAGAGATCCAGGGTTCAGGCCGGGTTCAGCTGCGCGACGGATCGCTGATCCGTGTGGGCTACGCCGACCAGAACGGGCATCCGTACCAGGCCATCGGCCGGACGCTGGTGCAGCAGGGCGCCCTCAAGCGCGAGGAAGTGACAGCGCCCGCCATTCAACAATGGCTGCGTGAGCATCCGGCGCAGGCGCGCCAGGTGATGCAGACCAACCCGGGCGTGGTGTTCTTCCGCGAACTGGCCACCGACCCGGCCGATCCCGGAAGCCGGCCTCGGTCGGCGCACTGGGTGCGCCACTGACCCCGGACGCTCGCTGGCGGTGGACCGCAGCCGCATCCCGCTGGGCTCGGCCGTGTTCATCCAGAGCACCCACCCGGTCAGCCAGCAGCCCATCGAGCGGCTGATGCTGGCACAGGATACGGGCGGCGCCATCAAGGGCGAGGCGCCGTGCCGACTACTCTGGGGATTCGGCCACGAGGCCGGCCTGAACGCCGGCCTCGATGAAGGCGCCCGGTACGCATGTGGCTGCTGGCGCCCTGATGAGGAAGGGATCAGCCCTTCTTGGCCGTACCCGCCTTGCCCTGAGCAGTCGAGCAGCTGCTCCAGCTGCTCCGGCGAGATGGCGCCCGGCACACGGTTGCCGTCCGGGAAGAAACAGCGTGGGCGTACCGGTGACGTTGAGCTTGCGACCCAGGGCCAGCACTTCCTGCACCGGCGTCTTGCAGTCACCCGCGTTGTCGGGTTCCTTGCCGTTGCTCATCAGATCGGCCCAGGCTGAGGACGGATCCTTCGCGCACCAGGCCTTCTGCGACTTGGTCAGCGACGACGGCGCCAGGATCGGATAGGTGAAGGTATAGATGGTCAGGGTCGTCGATGCCGGCCAGCACGCTGCGCATCCGGCGGCAGTACGAGCAGTTCGGATCCTCGAAGATGGCCAGCACGCGCTTGCCATTGCCATGGACCCTGCTTGATGGCCTTGTCCAGCGGTAGGTCACGCTTGAAGTCGATGCGCGACAGCTCGGTGGCACGCTCACGCGTGAGGTTGCGCTGATTCTCGATGTCGATCAGCTCCCCCTCGGCCAGCACGTACTTGCCGGCACCATCCGCATAGACCAGTATCTGGCCGACCTGCACCTCGTAGAGGCCCGGGATCGGCGTGGGGCGGATCTCCTCGATCTTCATGCCGGTGTTGCCCGCCATCAGGCGCTGCAGACCATTGCGGATGGCGGTCTGGGTAGCATCATCGACCTTGCCCGATGCGGCCTGGGCAGCCGTCGCCACGGACTCTGCCGGAGACTGTCCGTTGTCAGCCTTCGTCTCGGCCGCCGACAGCGGGGCCGCCAGCCAGGTTGCCATCATGCCCGCGGCCAGCATCTGGCCAACGGTACGGCGCAGGGCACGGCCGCGGCCATGCGTCGAGCGCATCTTTTCGATCATGGAATATCTCGCTTGAGTGGTAATGACGGGCCGGGCGCTGCCGATACCTCCCGGGCGGGTCGCTGGCAGCCCTGGCCTCTATAAAAAGAAACGGGATTCCGGCTCAACGAATCGCGTGAGCGATCAGTTGACGTCTGGCCCAGCCGGAGGTGGCCACCGCCTTCCAGCCCAGATTGCGTACCATGGCCAGCGGCGGGGCAGCGCCGGGCCGAAGACCTGGTGCAGCCCGGTCATCAGCGCCTGCATGGTGGCCACCGGCTCACGACGCGCCCTTTCATAGCGACGCAGCGCCAGCCAGGGAAGGATGGCCGTGCGACCACCGGGCCTCGCCCCCCAGCAAGGCATCCGCCAGGGCCTGCACATCACCGAAGCCCAGATTCATGCCCTGCCCGGCCATGGGATGCACGACGTGCGCCGCATCCCCGATCATGGCAAAGGCTGGGGCGATGACGCGCGCGCAGCTGACGGAACGCAGCGGGAAAACTGGCAGCCGGCGTGATGCATCGCAGATTTCCCAACGCACCACGCGCCTGCGCCGCCACCTGGCGCGCCAGCTCATCGGCCGGCATTTCCAGAAGCGCCTGCGCCCAGTCGGTGGGCGCCGACCATACCAGACTGACCCGCCCCTGCCCCGCCGGCTGGCTGATGGGGGTGAGCGGTAGCAGCGCCATCACCCCCAGATCCCCATCGAACCATTGCCAGGCAGCATCCCGCGTAGGGGAGCGAACTGTCGAAGTTGGCCACGACCGCCGTCTGACCGTAGTCGCGCACCGTGACGGACAGGCCAGCCAGCTCACGCAGCGCCGAGCGGGCGCGTCGGCCGCCACCACCATCCCTGCCTCCCAGCCCTGGCCATCGGACAGCGTCAACTGCGCGGCGTGCGTCCATCGGCCTGGGCCGGCAGCACCAGCGACGACACGCTGCCCCTGCACCCGTTGCAGCGGCAGCGAACGTGCAGCCTCGGCCACGGCAGCATCCAGCGCCTGCTGAAGGTTGCGTCCCCTCGACGATGGTGGCCAGCGTCTCGATGTTGCCCTGAAAGGCCTCAAGCCGCAGGCTTTCCTGCGCATCGCCGCCATCCTGGTCATCGAAAGAGCCGCATGTCGTGCACCGGGGCAAGACGCTCGGGCATCCAGGCGTTCCCAAACGCCCAGCGACTGCAGGAGCTGCATGCTGGCAGGCGACGAGCGCAAACACCCGCGCGTCCCAGTCGTCCGGCGCGAGAGGTGTTTCCGCCCCCGGTCCTGCCGCAGGACGAGGATCGATCAGCGCCACACGCCGGCCAGCGCGCGCGAAGGCCAGCGCGGCCGCTGCGCCGACGCTGCCCGCCCCTGCAATGGCCACATCACAGGGTATTCATCCCGCCAGTATATCGGCGTGCAGCCGCAGAACGTGTCACGAAACCGTGACCTTTCCCCAAGCTGTAGCACGCGCCACGACAGTCCGGAAGCTACCTCGCCCTGGATGCGCTCCGGGGTCGAACACGCAGGATTTGTGTTTTCAAAATACCTGGGATAGAATCGCGTGCTCAGACAGCAACGGTTGTTCAACGGCTGCCTGACGAAGGCCAAGTAGCTCAGTTGGTAGAGCAGAGGACTGAAAATCCTTGTGTCGGTGGTTCGATTCCGCCCTTGGCCACCAGATTCAACGCCCGGTCATGGCAACATGGCCGGGCGTTTTTCATTTGCGCGCATGAAAAGCGCTGGCTGTGAGGCGCTGGCTCTGGGAAACGTCCACTGAAGCCCTGCGAAGGGTCCCCTTCAGGACAGATCCTCATCGCTGCCATATGCATTTTTCCGTGAAGAATGGATACCGGAGACACCCATTCATGGGCGACAGGGTCGCGTGCCCGACGCGAGGGATGAAGACAGCGTCTGAATTGACAGAAATCAAACAGAATTGACTCGCATCAATCTATGAAACGCCCCCCTGCTCTATCCTTGAAATGTCAGTTAACAAGTCGGTCTAGAAAACGGTCTGACGCAAGGAGAGAACAGCATGAGCCTCAAAGCCCAGGACTCCCATGGGGAAAAAGAACCCGCCGGCATCGGCAGACGGCGCTTCCTGAACGCTGCAGCGGCCTTTGGGCATCGGCAGTGTGGCGCTGGCCGGATGCAAGGAAGACAGCCCCAAGAACGCACCGGCTGATGCCGCTGGCGCACCCGCAGGCGCAGCGCCCCGAGCATGACGCTCGTAGGGCGGCGCCGGCACCACCGAAGTCAAGCCGGGCCAGCTCGACACCCACTATGGTCTCTGGAGCAGCGGCCACTCGGGTGACGCACGCATCCTGGGCATCCCGTCGGGCCGTGAGCTGGCGCGCATGCCCTGCTTCGTGACCGACCACCTGACGGGCTGGGGCCTGACCAACGAATCCAAGGCCATCATGGCACCAACCCCGATGGCTCGCTGCAGTACACCGTGGGCGACACCCACCACATCCAGGCCTCCTACAAGGACGGCATCTACGACGGCAAGTACTGCTGGGTGAACGACAAGATCAACGCCCGCCTGGCCCGCTTCCGCCTGGACTACATGGTGTGCGACAAGATCACCAAGATCCCGAACATCCAGGGCTTCCACGGCATCTTCCCCGACAAGCGCGACCCGGTCGACCCGGCCATCAACTACACCACGCGCGTGTTCTGCGGCCAGGAATTCCGCGTTCCGCTGCCCAACCACGGCAAGGACATCGAGGACGCCACCAAGTACGGCGCGCTCTTCACCTGCGTGAACGCCCTGACGATGGAGGTGAAGTGGCAGGCACGCATCGACGGCAACTCGCGACCTGGTCGCCACCTCGTTCGACGGCAAGCTAGCGCCACCAACCAGTACAACCTGGAAGAAGGTGAGTACTACACCGACATGATGTCGAACGAGCGGGACGCCTGCCTGTTCTTCAACGTGGCCCGCATCGAGCAGGCCGTGAAGGAAGGCAAGTTCACCACCATCGGCGACTCCAAGGTGCCCGTGGTCGAAGGCCGCATCGAGTTCAACAAGGATCCGAAGACGGCGCTGGTGTGCCGCGTCTCGGTGCCGAAGAACCCGCACGGCGTGAACGCCTCGCCGGACGGCAAGTACTTCATCTGCTCGGGCAAGCTCTCGCCCACCCTGCACCGTCATCGAGCTGCAGAAGGTGCTGGACTGGTTCGACGGCAAGCTGGACGACCCGGACAAGGCCATCGTGGCCGAGCCCGAAGTGGGCCTGGGACCGCTGCACACGACCTTCGACGGCCGCGGCAACGCCTACACCACGCTGTTCCTGGACAGCCAGGTCTGCAAGTGGAACGTCGAGAAGGCCATCAAGAAGTACGCCGGCGACAAGACGATCAACCCGATCGTGCACAAGATCGACGTGATGTACCAGCCTGGCCACATCAACGCCACCTGCGCCGAGACGCGTGCTGCTGACGGCATCTGGATGGCCGTGGGCAACAAGTTCTCGAAGGACCGCTTCCTGCCGGTGGGCCCGCTGCACGCCGAGAACGACCAGCTGCTGGACATCACGGGCGAGCAGATGATTCTGGCGCACGACAACGCCGTCCGTCCGGAGCCGCACGACTTCGTGATCTTCCCGCGCGACTGGCTGCATCCGAGCAGGTCTACAATATGGATGACTTCCCTGATGGCCACCAGGACGCATCGGAAGCCGGCGTCACGCGCAATGGCAACAAGGTCACGGTGAAGATGGTGTCGTTCGCCCCGTCCTATGAGCCTTCGGATGTGAAGCTGAAGGTGGGCGACGAGGTCACCTGGTATCTGACCAACATCGACAAGGTGGAAGACCTGACCCACGGGTTTGCGATTCCGGAGTACAACATCCAGTTCATCGTGAACCCGCAGGAAACCGTCTCGGTGACCTTCAAGGTCGACAAGCCGGGTCTGTTCTGGGTTCTACTGCACCAACTTCTGCCATGCGCTTCACCTTGAAATGCGCGGCCGCATGATGGTCGAACCCTGATCGATCCTTGCTGATCTGATTGGAGACAGAGGCGAATGGCCGGCAGCCGGGCTGTGATGAGCAGCCCGGTTCCCGGCCATTTTCGATGGATGATGAATTCTTTCCGGATCTCAGCTAGACATGAAATGGACCTCTCTTGGGAGGGGGCTGTTGGCGGCTGCCGCCTTCGGCCTGCTGTCCCTGAATGCGTCGGCCCGGCCCGCAGCGGGTGCCGGCGGTTCCCAGGCGTACGAAGCCAATCTGCCCCCGATCTGGCCACGGCGCCGGACATGTGTGCGCTGGTGCCCTGCAAGGACGTCTTCCCCGGCGCCACGTCGTTCTCGCAACGCAAGGGGCCAGCCGCCCTACGTGGAGGCGCTGGGCGGCCCCTGATGGCAAGCAGGTGCTGGGCTATGTGATGCTGTCGACCGACATCACCGACACGCCCGCCTACTCCGGAAAGCCTGTCGTCACGCTGATCGGGATGGACAAGGACGGCAAGTATGTCGGTGTGAAGGTGCTCAGACACTCGAGCCGATCCTCCTGCTGGGCATTCCTGAATCGGCGCTGCTGAAATTCAACGAGCAGTATCTGGGGCCGTTCCGTCAAGGACAACATCGAGGTTGGCCAGTCCCGCCCCTGACGACAACGTGATCGGTGTGGACGCCATCTCGGGCGCCACCGTCACCGTGGTGGCCCAGAACCAGGTCATCATGACCTCGGGTGCTGCCGTGGCGCGTCAGGTGGGCATCCTCAAGCCCATCGAGCGCAAGCCCGTGCAGTATGTGGAACCGAAGGCCGGCGAGCCGCTGCCTGACTGGAACACGCTGGTCAAGCAGGGCGCCATCCAGAAACTGGTGGTGCAGCCGCAGCAGGTGGGGCTGGATGCCACCGGCTCGCCCTTCATCGAGCTGTGGTATGGCTCGCTCAACTCTCCCATCGTGGGCCCCGCCATCCTGGGTGAGAACACCTGGCAGAACCTGCGCGAGAACCTGAAGGAAGGCGAGAACGCCATCTTCATCATCCGCACCGACGGCAAAGGAGTCCTTCAAGGGCTCGGGCTTCGTGCGGGGCGGCATCTATGACCGCATCCAGGTCCACCAGGAGAACGACTCGTTCACCTTCCGCGACACCGACGCGCTGAACCTGCACAGCATCAAGGCCAAGGGTGCGCCGTCGTATTCCGAATCCGGCATCTTCATCATCCGCTCCAAGGGCTTCTCGGCCGCCTACCCGTGGAAGCTGAGCTTCCTGGGCAACAAGCTCGACCGCAGCACCGGCACCAAGACCTTCACGGCCTTCGAGAGCGAATACTGGCCGCCGGCCCAGTATCTGGTGGGCGGGCATCCGAAGGTGGTGCGCCCCGATCCGGCCTGGCTGAAGCAATGGAAGGCCAAATGGGTGCAGCTGGTGCTCTTCGGCATCATGCTGACGGCCATTGCCGTGGTCTATGCCTTCCGCGAGCGGCTCACGCGGCTTTCCAGCCACAAGAACAAGTGGCCCGTCAACGGCTTCAAGTACCCGTTCTGGATCCTCAGCATCTTCTGGGTGGGCTTCGGACTGCTGGCGCAACCGTCGGTCACGCAGGTGCTCACCTGGTTCCATTCCATCCTCTTCAAGTGGGAATGGACGCTGTTCCCTGAGCGACCCGTTCCTCTTCCTGTTCTGGATCTTCATCTTCATCACCGTCTTCGTCTTCGGACGGGGCCTGTTCTGCGGCTGGGCCTGCCCTGTTCGGCTCGCTGCAGGGAAGGCCTGCACGTCATTGGCGAGAAGATCGGTCTCAAGCGCTTCCAGTTCCTGCTGCCCATGAAATGGCACAACCGGCTGAAGTGGGTGAAGTACGGCGTGTTCTTCGTGCTGCTGGCCGTGTCGCTATTCTCGATGGTCGAGGCCGAGAAGCTGGCCGAGGTGGAACCCTTCAAGACCACCTTCCTGGTGGGCATCACCAACCGCAGCTGGCCCTATGGGCTGTTCGTGCTGACCATCCTGGGGCTGGCCATCTTCACCGAGCGGCCGTACTGCAAGTACATCTGCCCGCTGGGCGCCTCGCTGGCCATGCCCAGCACGTTCCGCTGGTTCGGCCTCAAGCGCAAGCCTGACTGCAACAAGTGCAAGGCCTGCGCCAAGGGACTGCGGTTCGCTGGCCATCAACGCCGACGGTCAGATCGACCACCGCGAGTGCCTGCACTGTCTGGACTGCCTGATCCTCTACACCGACGCCAAGGCCTGCCCGCCGCTGGCCAAGGAACGCAAGGTGCGTGAGCGCAACGGGCAGCCGCTGACCCCAATCGGCAAGGACGGCTACTACATCCCGATCATTCCCGAAACGCCCACGCCGGCGCAGCTTCCGTCAAGGGGCGTCGATCCGCGCTGGCCGTCCGAACGGGTTCACCCGGGTGGAAAACCTGGAGGGCGGCCGCCGCTGGCTGGGCGAGATCGTCGACCACCCTGTGGCCCTTCAGCCGTGAAGGATGGCAGTCCAGCCATCTGGTCGTGGCCGTGGGGCTTGCCCTGGCCCTGGCTGCCACCCTGGTGTGGATCCTGGCTGCCAGCGGCAGCGCCTCCCGCCGCTGGGCGTGATCGGTGCCTGGTCTCGGCTGGAGCGTGTTCGAAGTGCTGGTGCGCCTTCAGGGCAAGCGCTACGTGAAGGATGGCCCGTGGTGGCGCAAGACCTACCGCCATGCCAACGTCATCGGACATGATCAGCTATGTATCATTCAAGAACCTGCTGATCGGCGCGGCACTGTTCTGGTTGCTGACCCGCTCCGGTGCGCTGGTGCTCTGATGGCATCTCCCCGATCATCCATGACAATATCCAGAGACCCTGCCCGGCGCACGCCGGGCCACAAAACTGCGCCCACTGGCCGGCCTGCTGTTGCTGGCCGGCCTGCTGGGCAGCACGATGGCGCAGGCGGCCGTGATCACCGTCCACCCAGGCGAGAAGATCCAGGCCGCCATCGACAAGGCCAATGCCGGTGACGAGATCCACATCGAGCGCGGCCGCTACGTGGAAAAACCTGCGGGTTGACCGGACGCTGACGCTGCGCGGCATCAACCGCCCCACCATCAGTGGCAACAACAAGGGAGACACCATCCGTGTCATCGCCCCCGATGTCGTCATCGAGGGGCTGATCGTGACGGATTCGGGCGACAGCCTGCTGAAGCAGAACGCCGGCATCTACATCCAGCCCGGCGCACACCGTGCCATCGTGCGCAACTGCTTCCTCAGCTACAACCTGTTCGGGCTCTGGATCGAAAAGGCCAACGACGTGCAGGTGCTGAACAACAACATCACCGGCAAGCGCAACTACGACAGCGCCAAGCGCGGCAATGGCGTCGAGCTCTACAACACCAAGGGTGCACGCATCATCGGCAACGAGATCAGCTTCGTGCGTGACGCCCTCTACATCGACGTGTCGCACCACGCCGTCTTCCAGCGCAACCGGCTGCACCACAGCCGCTACGGCACGCACTACATGAATTCCTACTACAACCTGTGGGAAGACAACGATACCTGGCACAACCGGGGCGGCCTGGCACTGATGGAGGTTCGTGATCAGACCATCCGCAACAATCGCGCCTGGAAGAACTCCGACCACGGCATCATGCTGCGCACGCTGCAGGATTCGGAAGTGGACGGCAACTGGGTGGCGAACAACGGCCGCGGGTTCTTCGTCTACGACGTGGAATACATCAGCTGCGCGACAACGTGGTGGCCAACAACCGCATCGGCGTGCACCTGTCGGGCTCTCCCGCAACGAGGTGGACGGCAACGACTTCGTGGACAACCAGCAGCAGGTCAAGTATGCCGGCACCCGCGACCTGGCCTGGGGCGGCAAGAAAGGCAACTTCTGGAGCAACTACCGGGGCTGGGACCGCAACGACGACGGCCGAGGCGACATCCCCTACGAAGCCAACGACATGGTGGACCGCCTGACCTGGCGCTACCCGGGCGTGCGCCTGCTGATGGCCAGCCCGGCCGTTCAGGCACTGCGCATGGTGGGCCAGCAGTTTCCCCATCCTGCGGGTCCCCAGCGTCGTGGAGCAGCGCCCACGCATGAACCCGCTGGCCGCCGAATGGGCCCCTGGCTGGCGAAAAACCCGCAACAACCTCTACAACGCACCGGAGAACCTGCGCCATGGCCGCTGAACGCCCCTGCCCCATCGCCCACCGATCGTCCCGGACAGGCATCCGCGGCCGGGGCTCCGAGGCCATCATCCGGCTTCAGGGGGTGACCCGCCGCTTCGGCGCCTTCACCGCGGTCGATGACGTGACACTCGACGTGCGCCCTGGCGAGGTGTTCGGCCTCATCGGCCACAACGGCGCCGGCAAGAGCACGCTCTTCAAGATCATGCTGGGGCTGCTGGCCCCACGTCGGGCAGCATCCACATCGCGGGCGAGCCGGTCGGACAGGCCAGCGCCTGCAGGTGCGCCGCCGCATCGGCTACCTGCCCGAGAACGTGGCGCTGTGGGACAACCTGAGCGGGCTGGAAACCCTGAAGTTCTTTGCCCGCCTGAAGGGGCTGGACACGGCCGGCTGTGCCGCACTGCTGACCAAGGTGGGCCTTGAACACGCCGGCGACCGCCCCGTGCGCGCGCCTACTCCAGGGCATGCGCCAGCGGCTGGGCTTTGCGCAGGCGCTGCAGGGCAACCCGCAGGTGCTGTTCCTGGACGAGCCCACCACGGGCCTGGACCCGCGGGCCATCCACTTCTTCTGGGACACGCTGGCCGAGCTGCGTGACCGGGGCCTGACCATCGTGCTTACCTCGCACATCCTGGCCGAACTGCAGAACCGGGTGGATCGGGTGGCCGTGATGGCCAATGGCCGCATCCAGGCGCTGGGTTCGCTCACCGAACTGCGTGCCGGTTTCGACCTGCCGCTGCACATGCAGATCCAGCTCAAGCCCGGCACCGACGCTGCGGCCATGCTCCGCTGGCTGCAGGCCCCTGCCCGACGAGCTGGCCACCCTGCCGATGCGTGAACACCGCGCCACCGGCTCGGTGGTGATCGACGTTCCCCACCGGCACAAGATGCGCCTGCTGCAGCATCTGCTGACCGCGCAGGAATACGTGGCCGACATCCAGGTGCTGGAACCTTCGCTGGAAGACATGTTCTTTGCCAGCCCGGATGATCAGGCAGCCCTGAACACGCGCGGCATCCGCCGGAGCCCTCGACCGACAACCAACGACACCAAAAGACCTCGACAGGAGGACAGGCATGATTCAGCTCTCGCAGGTGGGCACCGTGGCCGCCAAGGAATTCCGCGACCGGCTGCGCAACCGCTGGGTGCTGGCCGTGGCGCTGGTGTTCGCGGTGTTCTCGCTGGTCATCGCCTACGCCGGTGGCGCCCAGCAGGGTGCGGTGGGGCTGCGCTCACTGGAGTTCACCGTCACCAGCCTGGTCAGTCTCGTCATCTACCTGGTACCGCTGATCGCGCTGCTCTTGGGATTCGATGCCATCGTGGGCGAGCGCGAGCGCGGCTCGCTGGACCTGCTGCTGGCCTACCCCATCACGCGCGGCGAACTGCTGCTGGGCAAGTACCTGGGCCTGTCGCTGGCGCTTGCGCTGGCCATGCTGGCGGGTCTTGCCGCCGTGGGCGTGATGCTCGTCTACCAGTTCGGCTCCAAGGCGCTCTTTCACTATGCCGGCTTCGTGCTGAGCGCACTGCTGATGGGCATGTCCTTCCTCAGCCTGGCCGTGCTGGTCTCGGTGGTGGCGCGTGACCGCACCCGAGCCTCGGGCGCCGCCATCGTGTTATGGTTCCTGTTCGTGCTGGTGTTCGACCTGGTGCTGCTGGGCGTGCTGGTGGCCACCGCCGGCCATTACGGCGGCGACATCTTCCCGTACCTGCTGCTCCTGAACCCCACCGACGTCTTCCGTATCCTGAACGTCTTTCTCCACCGAAGACGTGCGCAGTGCCTATGGCCTCGTCAACATGGTGCCGCCGCTGATGTCGAACATCGGCGTGCTCACCACCGTGATGCTGGGCTGGATCGTGGTTCCCCTTGCCTTTGCCAACTGGAGATTCCGACCATGAAGAAACCGTCGATGCGCTATCGTTGCCGCTGCTGCAACCCGCAGTCCGCAGGGGATGCCCTCCGACATGATCGCCGCCAGCTGATGATGGGCCTGATGGCCCTGGCCGCCCTCTCCGTGCTGGGCGCCTGCGACAAGGAAGGCGAGAAGGCCGCCAGCGTGGCTCCTGTGGAGATCTCCCAGGACACGGCCTGCGAGCTGGATGGCATGCTGCTGGTCGACTACCCCGGCCCGAAGGGGCAGATCCATTTGCCGACACACCGGAGCCCGCCTTCTATTGCGACACGATGGAGGTGCTGAACACGCTGATGCACCCCGAGGAAGTCCGAAAGATCACCGCCGTCTACGTGCAGGACATGGGCAAGGCGGATTGGGACCACCCGGAAGGCCACTGGATCGACGCTCGCACCGCCATCTACGTGGAGGGCAGCAGCCGGCTCGGTTCGATGGGCCCCACCTTCGGCAGCTTCAGCAACGAGGAAGACGCCAAGGCCTTCATCGCCAAGTATGGCGGCAAGCTGCCGCACATGAAGGACATCACCCCCGAAATGGTGGACCTGCGCGGCGGCGCCAACATGGACCACAGCATGTAACATGAAAAAACCCGTCGTCGGCGTAACGCGCCCCCTGACTGCCGAGGGTATCGGCAACCTCTGGCAGGCACGCCAGTTCTTCACCCTACTCGGGTCTGGGTCGCCAGGCCAATCCGGCCATTCACGCCACGCTGATCGAACCGCAGCACGTGGCGGCGGCCGACGATCCTGCCAGCCCCCGCAGCACGGGCGTCCAGCCGCAGGCCGGCTTCGAGTCCGTGACCCTGCTGCTGGAAGGCGACCTGGAAGTACGCACCTCGCTACCGGAAGGCCAGCCGCCCGTCGTGCTGGGCGCAGGTGATGTGCTCTGGAACGGCGTGGGGCACGGCGTGCTCACCGAGACGCTGGCGGGTCCGCAACCGACGCAGAAAGGCGGTACCGTATCGGCCGTCACGCTGTGGGTGAACCTGCCGGCCGCCTACAAGCCTCCGCTCCGCACCAACAGTACCTGCCAGCGGCGCAGATCCCTTCCTTCGTGCTGCCCGAGAGCGCCGGCACGCTGCGGAGTGATCGCCGGCCAGTGGCACAACGACCTGGGTCCGGCCGAGACCGTGGGGCCGTTGCAGCTCTGGGACGTGCACGTGAAGGCCGGTCACACGGTGACGCTGCCGCTGCCGCACAAGTGGTACGCACAGCTGCTGATGCTCACCGGCAAGATCACCATCGACTTCTGGCCCGACGAGATCGGTTCGCCGCAGCTGGTGCTGCTGGACGCCTACGGCGACGGCACCACCTTCACGGTGAAGGAAGACACCCACCTCATCCTGCTGTGCTGCGAACCGCTGGACGAGCCCATCGTGGGCCGTGGCGACCTGGTGTTTGGCGACGAGCCCCACCTGCAGAATGCCGAGGCACGACTGAAAGACGGTGGTTTCGGCAAGCTCTGAAATCTGGCCGTGACATGGCTGCACAGGCGAGTCGACATTGAGGGGCTGCGGCCCTCATCAATTTAAAAATAAAGTCACATTTGCCACCTTGCGGGAGGTGTGCCGGGATCGCTTCCCGGCCCTCCCCGAACGGGCGCCAACAATGTGAACATCGCCCCGCCCCTCCTCCCGCTCCCTTCCCCGGCAGATGCATCTCTTGACCGCTGATGAAGGAGAACCCGATGAGGACTTCCGCAATCGCCCTGGGGATAGCCGCCGCCCTGGCTTCCGGCTCTGCCAGCGCATGGGAAACCACGCTGCTGGATACCAACACGCCTGCCAGGGAGCAGACGATCACCAGCAAGCAGCTGGGCATCAAGGCCGCTTCACCCTTTTCCATCAGCGTGCAGCTGCTGCACGGCGGACGCCAGGGAAGGCGTCATGCTGGTGACCATCGACACCGGCGCCATGAAGATCACCGTCGTCCCCAACCGGGGCATGAACGTGGCGCAGGCCGTCTCGGGCAAGGTGCGTCTGGGCTGGAAGTCTCCGGTCCACGAGATCGTCAACCCGGCCTTCCTGGATCAGGGGCCCGCAACGGCATCGGCTGGCTGGAGGGCTTCAACGACCCTGCTGACCCGCTGCGGCTATGAATGGGTAGGCCATGCCGGTGCCGACGAGGACGGCACGATGCTGACGCTGCACGGTCTGGCAGCCAACATCCCGGCCTCCAACGTCATCCTGAGCGTCGATGAGAAGCCGCCCTACACCATCCGCCTGAAGGGTCTGCTGCGCGAGCAGGCCTCAAGAAGGTGGACTTTCACCATCGCCACCGAGCTGAACACGGTGCCGGGCGCCAAGAGCTTCACCATCAACGACCGGCTGACCAACAACGGTGACTATCCGAAGGAATACCAGGCGCTCTATCACAGCAACTTCGGTCCCCCTGCTGATGGAGAAGGACGCGAAGTTCGCCGCGCCGGTGCGTGAAGTCTCGCCCTTCAACGACTATGCCGGCAAGCTGCTGTCCACCTGGCAGACGTACCAGGACCGCACCAAGGACTTCGACGAGGTGGTCTACAACGTCTTCCCGTATGGCGACGAGAACGGCAACACCCTGACCATGGTGCATAACGCCGCCGGCACGCTGGGTGCGTCCATTGCCTACAACGTGAATGCGCTGCCCGCCTTCTCGCTGTGGAAGAACATGGACACCGATGCCCAGGGCTACGTGACGGGCATGGAACCGGGAACCAGCTTCTCGTACAACCGCAAGTACCAGCGTGACCTGAAGCTGGTGCCCACCATCGGCCCGAAAGGAGCACCGCGACTTCATCCTCACCTACTCGCTGCTGGACGGCAAGGACAAAGGTGGATGCAGCGCTCAAGCGCATCGACAACATCCAGAACGGCCGCAAGACCACCGTGCGCGAAACACCGCTGGTGACCTCCGGCGCGCAGGTGATCGGTCGCTGAGCGCTTGAGGGCCGGGCTTGACGCTGACCGGGTCGGCAACCGGAAAGGTGTCACCCGGCCAAGCGCAGTCCTTCCGCTTCGGCAGCCGCGCGGATGATGATGTTCGTGGTCAGCGCGGCTGCCTCCCAATGCGGCATGTGGCCAATGCCGGGCAGCAGGTGCAGGGCGGTGGCCGGCGGCGCATTGAGCGCATGCTGCCAGGGAATGACGGCATCCTCGCGGCCATGCACCAGCGTGACGGGTGCGCTCAGGCTGGCCAGCGTCTCGACGATGGAGCGGCTCTGGCGGCCCGTGATGTCCACCACGTCATCCACCAGCCGATAGAGCTGGGCCTGCGCCGCCAGCAGGCGCGCTCGCATGGCCCGCACATAGGCCGCCGAGCTGCGATAGTGCTTCACCGTGAGCACTTCCAGCGCACGGGCCAACGCGCCGTCATCCGCCGCCTCGATGACCGACAGCAGGAAATTCGCGGTTGACCTCCTCGCCCAGCCCGCTGGGCGAGAGCAGCACCAGCCCGGCCAGCCTGGCCCATCCTTTTCCAGCGATGCCGCCAGCGTCGAGGCCACCAGCGCCCCGAAGGAGTGGCCCACCAGCAGCAGGCGCTGTCCCATCCTGCGTCACCTCGGCCTGTGTTGCGGCATCCTCGCCAGGCATCGAGCGCCGCTCCGATGGCCTGGGCCGCCTGTTCGGCGGAATCCACCTCGGCCGTGCTCTCCCCATGCCCCGGCAGGTCAGCAGCCAGCACCGATAGCCCGGCACGGGACAGATTCAATGCGGTGGCCGACCAGACATCGACATCACCGAACATGCCGTGCACCAGCACGACCGTGGGCCACGCTTCCGCCTTGTCTTCGGCCTGGTTCCTGCCCCTGCTCCCAGCCTCGCCTGAGGCCCCGGCTGCCGGCCAGTAACGGAGCCGGATGTTGCCGAACGGTGTGCCGTGATGCGATGTCTCAGTCATGGTTGTAGTACCAGCTCCCGGCGTCCTGCCTCCCCTGCTCACAGGCTCACCTGTCCCACGCGTTCCCCGGCTATCGGGGCAACGCCACTCCCCGTCTCGCCATCATTCCTGGCCCGGGTCCGTGGCATCGTCTTCTGCGCGTTCAGGGAAAGTCCGCTGCACCAATGCCAGATCCAGCCAGCGGCCAAACTTGCGCCCCACCTGCGGCATGAGCCCGGTCTGGACGAAGCCCAATCGCGCGTGCAGCCGCAGCGAGCCGGTGTTGCTGGCATCAATGGCGCCAACCATCACATGAACGCCCTGCGCCTGCGCCAGCGGAAAGAGCGCCTGAATGAGCGCCGTGCCCAGCCCGCGCCCTCGCTGATCCTGTCGGACATGCACACTGTGCTCCACCGTGTGCCGATAGCCCGGCCAGGACCCACGGAAAGGGACCGAAGGTGGCATAGCCCAGTACGCGGGAACCAGCGTTCGCCTCTGCGGGCCGCCAGCCATGGATGCAGCCTCTGCCCCCTGATCGGCTACGGCCTGCGCAGCGTCGTCGGCATCGATCGTCGGGCGTCCCGTCTCTTCTGCCACCAGCACCGGAAAGCCACCTTCCTGACGCGCCCGGAACCAGGCCATGCGCTCGGCCAGATCAACCGGCGTCTCGGTATAGACCGCCGTGGACGTGGCAATCAGATCATTGAAGATGGCCAGAATGGCCGGCAGGGTCATCAGGACGCGCGGGGCGGATGATGAATGAGGGAAGGCATTGAACAGGCGGGCTGCACCCGGACGGCGACCAACCGGGCTGGCCAGTCAGGCCGTGCAAACAGCGACAGGAAGGGGAAATGAGCGGATGGCGGCCCTGCCGGGCACCCGACAGGCCTGAGAAATCATGAAACGGTCAGATCAGCGAGCGAGGTCGCCCTTCAGCGCCACACCGACGATGAAGGCACCTGCATGGCACTCGTACTCGGTCGTGCTCTTGAACTCGTGCTTCTTGTAGTAACTGACGAGGTTGACCACTTTCTTGGCCCCGACATCCTTGGCCGATTGCTGGAACTGCTTGACGGCCGACAGGAAGGCCCAATGGCAGGCATCAACGTCGCTCTTGCCGAAGCCGTTGGTCTTCTTGTTGCTGACCAGGTCGGCCTGGATGATGTTGCCACCCCACGACCGAAGACCAGGGCGATGCTCGGATCGAGGATCTCCTTGGCCGAGCCCTTCTTGCCGACGTAGTTCAGTGCGTCCTTGATGGGCAGCAGCAGCTTGGTGTCACGTGCCTGCACACCCGCGGCGCTGCACAGGGACGGTCAGCCCACGGCCAGCGATGTTACGATCTTGTTCACGGCTCCATACCTCTTGTCATTGAAGGGCTCCCGGGCATGATACGCACAAGCCCATCGACTGATCAACCAGAAGCTGTGCGACAAAGCCCTGTAATTTCAATCCTGTTGGCCGATGTCGGCTGCCAGCATCACTACCTGAGCACAGCCCTGGACGCCCATGATCGCGAGCGCTGCAGGCGCAACCCTCGCCTGCATGAACGTGCCGACTGGCGTACCAGCCGTTTCCTGAAGCAGCAGGCGGCTACTGAGCTGGCATCAGGAACCCGATGGTCGATGAGCCACAGTGCCGGGCACGCCGCACTGACCCTCGGATATGGCGTGGATGCGCTGGGCGTGGACCTGGAACATGCGCGGCCGCGTCCTTTTGCGGATCTGCTATCGGCCTTTGCCCGCCCCGAGGAAGAAGCCTGGTGGCAACAGAGCCCTGACCCTGGCCAGGCCTTCTACCGGCTCTGGACGCTGAAAGAAGCGCTTTTCAAGGCGCAGTCTGCAGACGCCGAGCCCAGGGGGCTGATGGCACTCGGCCTTCGCCGCCCCGTTGCGACAGGACAGGCGTGGCGTCTTCAGGGCCCGGATGAGAGGGACTGGCGAGGCATCAGCGCCATGCTGTCCCCCGACATCATGCTTGCATGCGTCTGGGTTTCATCCGCAGTGCGTACGCCATTCTCCACGGATGGCGTGCTGGGCGAGATCTGGGACGTCCCCGCGACAGATGGCACTAGCACTGCGCTGGGTGCGCCATGGAAACTGGCCACCGGAAGCTTCAGGCGTCATGCACTTCAGCAGCCGCCCCTGACGTGTGACAACGCAGTCAGGCAGGCTCCAGTCCATCCTGCGAAAGACCAGCGACGTGTTGAGCCCACCGAATGCGAAAGTTGTTGTTGACCACATACTCGGTATCGATGTGACGCGCCTCCCCCGGATGTAGTCCAGCTGGCCGCAACGTGGGTCGACATCCACCAGATTCAACGTGGGGCAAACCACTGCTGACGCATCATCTCGATCGAGAACCAGCTCTCCAGTGCACCGCAGGCACCGAGCGTATGGCCCATGTAACTCTTGAGCGAACTGATCGGCATGGCATCGCCGAACAGCGCTTCCGTGGCCCGCGTCTCGGCAATGTCGCCATGCTCCGTGGCCGTGCCATGTCCGTTGACGTATCCCACCGCTGAAGGCGCAATGCCCGGCATCACGCAACGCAGCCTGCATGCACGCGTGCATCGTGGCCTGCTCCGGACGCGTGACGTGCGAGCCATCGCAGTTGCTGGCATAACCGGCCACTTCGGCATAGATCCGCGCCCCCCGCGCACGCGCATGCTCCAGTGACTCCAGCACCAGGATCCGCGCCCCTCGCCGATGACCAGGCCATCGCGCCCGCTGTCGTAAGGGTGACGGCGATGACTCAGGGCCGATCGTTCTTCAGGCTGGTGGCATACAGGGGAATCGAAGACGTAGGCCTCCGACGGGCAAAGCTCCTCGCCGCCCCCGCCAGCATCATGTCGATCATGCCGTACTTGATGGACTCATAGGCATAGCCGATCCCCTGACTCCCCGAGGCGCAGGCGCAGGACGTGGGGATGACCCGCCCGGTCAGGCCAAAGAAGATGGCAATGTTGGCTGCCGTGGTGTGGGGCATCATCCGCACATAAGTGTTGGCATTGAAGCCGGGTGACACCCCATCGATGAGCAGCTTTGGCCATGTCGCTGACATCGGCCGTGCTGCCGGTGGATGAACCGCACGCCACCCCCATGCGCCCATCGCGTATGGACGGGTCATCCAGCAGGCCAGCGTCGGACAGTGCGTCCTCTGCGGCGGCCACGCACAGCCGGGACACTCTTCCCAGACTGCGCAGCTGTTTGCGGGTCCAGTGTGCCGGTGTCTCGAAATCCGTGACCGGCGCTGCCCAGGCGTGTATTCAGATCCGGATAGCGATCCCATTCAGGCATGTGGCGCACTGCGTTGCGGTAACTCGCCAGCCAAGCCTGAATGGTCGGCCAATCCCGGCCAAGCGGGCTGATGCCCCCGACCCCGGTAACGACAACCCTTTTTCAACACAGTCCCCGTTGACAGCCAGCACCTGGCGCGTGATGTAGGCTGCCCGTTCGGACAGCAGGAAAGCGACGGCATGGGCCACCTCGTCGGCCTGCCCCATGCGCTGCATCGGAATTGCCTTCGGGATCTCGTCCACCGGCACCCGTTCATCGATCATCTCGGTCTCGATCAGGCCAGGCGCCACACAGTTGACCGTGATCCGACGACGGGCCAGCTCGATGGCCAGCGCCTTGGCGGCCCCGATCAGCCCTGCCTTGGAGGCACTGTAATTGACCTGCCCCCGGTTTCCCACCAGCCCGGACACCGATGCCACGCAGACGATGCGGCCCGGAGCGCGCCGACGAATCATCGGCATCATCACCGGGATGCAGCACGTTGTAGAACCCGTCCAGGTTGGTGCGCAGCACCTGATCCCAGTCATCGTCGGACAGGGCCGGGAATGCGTTGTCACGGGTCAGGCCCGCGTTGAGCACCACACCGTAGTACGCACCATGATCCTGCATGTCGGCTTCGAGAGCTTGCCGAGCCTCGGCCCGGTTGGCCACGTCGAACATCAGTACGCGTGCCTGCCGCCCCATGCCACGGATCTGGGCCGCGGTGGATTCAGCCTCGCTCTGGCGACTGCGCCCGTGCACGACGACATCCCAGCCCTCGGCCGCGGCCGCCAGCGCAATGGCCCGTCCGATGCCGCGGGAGGACCCGGTGACCAGCACGGTCCCGCCGGAACGCTGCGCCGGCATGGTTGATGAATCTGCAACGGTCATCTTTCAGCTCCCTGGATTCCCACCAATCCGGCCAGGCCGCCAGCCTCCCCGGTTGATAGACGTTCAGCGCCCCTGCGGCCACCAATGAGCCCTGGGGCAAGGAAGCCTGGATATCCTCCGGCGCGTTCATCCAGTGAAGCTCACCGTCGAACACCCCCGAACCCCTGTCCGCTACTGGTGGAAATGCGCACATTCACCTGCAGGTCGGCGCCGACCGGCAGGCTGTCCACGTACAGCGAAAACTTGCGTGATCCCAGCAGGAAGCCCAGCTGCGGCCCCCGGCCGGCCTGCGCCGCATGGCAGCCATCGAGGCAGCAACGCCCTGCGCCAGGATCTCCATGGCCATCCACGCGGGCACCACACCTTCCGGCCGCAGGAATACGTGATCTTCCCTGATGGTGGCCCGCCCCTGCAGGCTCTCCTCATCATAGTCAAGAATCTCGTCGAGCAACACCATGTTGCCGGAGTGCGGCAGCAGAGGCGCCACATCGATGATCGGACACGTCAACCTGCCGCTCACGGTGCCTCTCCTGAAACGGGGCGGAACGTCGTGTTCATGCCGTGTCTCCCATGATCAGGGGCCATGTTGTTTTCCACCAAAGGCAAAGGACGTGCTGAGCCCAAGGCGGCGGCCGAAGGCCAGCGGTCTCCCGGCCGTGTCAGGCGCAAGGGGCGCCAGCGACGGATCCCGCTCATTCCCCTGAGCCGGCAACGCCCCGAGGGATTCAGCTGACGACTGACAAGGCCCCAGACAATGGCCGCCTCCAGAGCTCCTGCCGCCCCCAGCGTATGGCCGGTATGCGGCTTGGTGCTGGTGCCAGGCACATCCGCACCGAGAGTCTGGACGACGGCCAGGCTCTCCATGGCGTCATTCTGCGCCGTTCCGGTGCCATGCAGGTTGATCCAGCCCAGATCCCCTGCAGAAAGCCCCGCCCCCTGCAAGGCAGCCTGGATGGCCTGCATGGCCCCTTCACCGTCCGGGCGGGGTGACGACATGTGCCAGGCATCACTGCTGGCGCCATACCCCAACAGGCCGATGGGCTCCCCTTCGGGGAAACCGGGCATGGGCACTCGGGTCATCAGGAAGACCGCTGCCGCCTCGCCGATGTTGATGCCATCCCTGTCCGCCGCAAAGGGCCGGGCCACCCGCCCGGACACGACTTCCAGCGACGCGAAACCGTTGATGGTGAGCAGCGAAAGACTGTCGACGCCGCCACACAGCACCGCATCACACAGCCCAAGCTTCAGAAGCCTGGCGGCACTGGCCAGAGCCCGCGCGCCGGATGTGCAGGCCGTGGAAATGGCGTAGCCGATGCCCGAGAGGCCATACTGCGCCTGAATGAAGTCCACCGGCGAGCACAGCAGCTGGTGCGCCTGGTTGAAGGCGCCTTCCTGCCACTGACCGTGATCGACCAGGTGCCGAAAGGCGAGCAGGTTCTCGTCCACCCCGGAGGTGGACGTGCCCAGCACCACCCCGATCCGGTCCGGCCCGAAAACAGCGGCAGGCAGCGGACAAGGCAGGTTCCACCTGCGCCATGGCGTGCCATAGCAGCTGATTGTTGCGGCTGCGGTGCTCGTCTGGCAGCGTGGCGTCAAATGGCCGCAGCGGCTCCGTGACCTGCCCGAGCGGCAGCGAGCGTCCCGCCACCCACTGATCGGACAGCGTCAGCGAGGACGGCCCCGGATTCAGAAGCCGTTCGACGGTGACTTCCATGCCGCTTCCCAGCGCACTGAGAACGCCCGGACGGTACAGGTGCATGGAAGACGGTGCAGAGGTCATCGGAAGTCTGCTCGATGAGAAGCAATGAATGGCCGGACAAGCCCCCACCGACAGACCGCAGTACCAGGCCGCGACGGCGGGCAGAGTGGACAGAAGACGATGGAGAAAGGAACGGGCGAAGGGCCTTGCAGCCCACACGGCTGCTCAGGGCGACAGGGGGTGGATGCACCAGGTTTCAGCCCCCGGTAGCATAAGCTCCCACCCCGGCTCTGCAGCGCCAAGTGTGCGAATTTGCCAACGCAATGTGTTTCCCTGCATGAAGCGCTCGGTCTCGCCCTGGTGCTGCACCTGCAGCTGGGGGAACACGCTGCCCATGGCGCCGCTGGGCACCAGGCGGGTCATCAGTCCCGCAAACAGCAGACTGGCGGACGGATTGGGGGGCAGGAAACCGTCATTGCGCCACTGCCCATTCTCGATGATCTGCCGTGCGCGGGGCGCCCCGAAGGCATCCAGCTGCAACCAGCGCCAGGCAGTCGGCCCCAGGGGCTGAACCACCACCAGACTCTGCCGGCCGTCCGCGTGCTCGCCACAGGTCACGGCACGAAACTGGCGCGCCCCGTCCAGGGGCGGCAGGGTCGAGGGCGCTGGGGCACACCTTGCAGCGACGCGCACCCCGCCAGCAACGCCATGCCCGAGGCCAGTGCTACGCGCCGGCACGCATGCAGCCCCCTCATGAAGCGCTGAAACCCCTTCATGTCGGCTCCCGGGCGGCCTCGTTCGTCACCAGGCGCACCGCACCAGAGCGCAGGCGCCCCAGCCCCCGATCATTCACGACTGGCCGGCCCACAGATCTCGGCCAGGGCCTTCAGGCGCTGGGCCGAACGCGCCACGAAGGGATTGGCCTCATCCCAGGCATAGCCGGCCAGCACCGAGCTGATCATCGCCCGGATCTCCGGATTGACCTGTTCGGGGCGGCAATACACGACATCCTGGAAGCTGCCGTCGTACCAGCCCATCACATAGGTGCGGAATGCTTCCACACCGACCTTCAGGGGGCGACAAAGTCCCGCTCCCATTCAACGGCCTCGCCACGCAGCTGCCGTCCCAGCACGCGGCTGGCCAGACGCGCCGATTGCAGTGCCACCGTGACGCCCGAAGAGAACACGGGATCGAGGAACTCCGGCCGCATTGCCCAGAAGCGCAAAGTTGCGTCCCACCAGCGTCGTGACGTTGGCCGAGTAATTCGAGATCGAGCTGAACGGGACACCATTGTCCCAGACGGCATTCCGGAGAATGCGCGACAGCCGGGGAATCTCGGCAACCACGCCCCGAAGCAGCGCCTCATTGAGGGCACCTTCATCCGCGGCCTTCAGGCCGGCAGCACGCTGGTTGATCCATTCCGGCTCTCCGATGAAGCCGATGGAGGAACGGCCGTTGCCGAACGGAATCAGCCAGCTCCAGACACCGCGCTCGGCCGGGTGGGTGCTGATCAGGATCTTGTTGCGGTCGAAGTCGTCGCCCACGATGCGGTCATCGATATGCGTGAAGATGGCCTTGCGCGGCGACAGCACGGAGGGCCTCTCCAGTCCCAGCAGACGGGGCAGCACACGGCCGTAACCGCTGGCATCCAGCACGAAGCGGGCCTGCAGGGGTGTATGCCCTTCGGGCGCCTCGATCCTGAGGCGGGCAAGGTACTCTCCTGATGCGCCCTCGACTTCCTCGTAGCCGGTCACGTTCTGTCCGTAGCGGACAGTCACGCCACGACGCTCGACCTCGTCGATCAGGATCTTGTCGAACACGGCACGCTGCACCTGGAAGGTGGTGCCGGGGCCCTTGCTGAACTTGTCGGTGAAGTCGAACCAGGTGTAGCGCTCGCCCCACGTGAAGGCCGCACCGTTCTTGTACTGGAATCCCTGCTGCGCCTGAACGACCCGAACCAGATCGGCCTCTTCCAGGATGTCCATGCTGTAGGGGCAGCAGGCTTTCACCAATGACGAAACGGGGGAAATGCGTGCGCTCGATCACGCAGACCCGGAAACCCTGCTGATGCAACAAGGCCGCCGACACGGACCCTGAAGGCCCCGCACCAATAATGGCCACATCGAAATCCGCAACGTCGTTCATGTTGTTCCTTCTTGAAGATGGTGTGGTGCCCCGGCCACGCGTCAGACCTTCGGAAGACCGGGGGCATCATCGGCCGTACCTGGCAGCCACGTGGAAAAACACCAGATTGAATGCGATGCCCACCGTGACGCAAATGCCAAAACCGGACACGGCCGGCGTATGGCTCAGGCCCAGCAGGGCAAAGGAAATCATGGAGGTGAGCGCCGCCAGCAGGATGCCTGCAAATCGCTCGGGCCCCTCGCCCTGCCGCGCGCCTTGAGCATAGACCGCATAGTCGATACCGATTGCCGAGGCCAGCAGAAGCCCGAACACTGCAAACAGGGAAACAGGCAGCCCCACCCAGCCCAGCGTGGCCACCGTGGCCAGCACCGCCGCTGTGGGCACCGCCAATACAGCACGGCCCGCCGCCAGCCGAACAGCACCGACAGCAGTACGGCAGCCCCCAGCCACGACAGGAGTTTAAGCCAGATGACCGAACCCCGGGTATCCTGGAAAAGCGCATTGAGCCGCGCCGGCCGGTCGATGAGGCGTGCCCACGGCAGCCCCTTCAGCACGTTCTGAAGTGCGTCCGTGTCCTGCACGCCACGAATCTGAAGCAAGGCCGCAACCTGACCATCGGCCCCCGCCCCAAGGTACAGGGGCTGCCAGGGAATGGCCAGATCGTTCTGCAGGCTTTGTTCCAGGCCCCACCGGCGGCAGGGGCCACCAGGCTGTCGATGGCCTGACGCATCCGCTCGTCGGGCACGCCCAATGCCCGCATCGGCTGCCATGCCGATGCGTTTGCAGCCAGATCATTCAGCAGCGTGCGAATCTCCTGCTGGCGCCCCACGGCTGAACCCATTGGCTGAGCGCCAGAAAGCCCTGGATATCCCCTTCGACTGCAGCGCCGACAGGTGTCTGGCCAGCTCGGAATCCCGCATGAGGAGGGTATCGTCATCCGGTGCCTGCACCAGCAGATAGCGCCCGGAAGCCATGCTTCCCCCAAGCGGCCGACCGCCTGCATCTGTTCGAGTGTCGTTGGTGAGGTGCTGACCCACTGACGGATGTCATCACGCCAGTCTGCACGCCAGCAGCCGGAAATCACCACGAGCAACGCCACTACCCAGAACCACGGTTTGCTCCGCAGAGCGAGCATGGCTCGTTGCAGGGGCTGCCATGGCACGAGCCACCTGAGGACGCGGAACCGGCTTCCAGCCCTCGAAGGAGGCCGGCAGCCACAATGCACTGGCAGCACTTGCGCCACACAGCGCCAGCGTGGAGAACAGCGCCGTCTCCTGCAGGACGGGCAAAGGCGCCACCCCAAGGCCAGATACCCCGCCACCGTGATGGCGATGCTGACCCGAAAGGACGGGAAGCACCCGTCGCATGGTTGGCCAGGGACGCCATTCCGTCTGCAGCAATGCGGGGAGCCAGCCAGTGCATGGGCAGATCCACCATCACCCCGACCAGGCTGCTGCCCACCACCAGCGTGAGGACGTGCACCTGACCGAATGCCAGCACACAGCCTGCAAGCCCGAGCAGGAAACCGACCCCCAGGGGCAGCAGGATGAAAAGCACCCGCAGGCTGCGCACGATGACCAGCAGCAGCGTCAGCGTAAGCCCAATGCCCACACCACTCATCCAGCGTGATTCGAGTTCGCCCTGTGCCCCTGCCCTCGGCAGCGAATATCGCGCCCCCGGCTGTCAGGACCTTCACACCCAGTCCATCCGCAGCTGCCCGGGTTTCGTCCAGCAATGGCAACAGATTCACCGGTGCGCCGGCAATGCCGCCGTCCCCATTCAGTTTGGCCAGCGCCCAGACCCAGGTCAGTCCCGCGTCCTCGCTTTGCAGGGTTCCGGCCGAGGCATCCCAGCGCAACCGGTTGTCACCGGGCATCCGCCCCAGCAGGGAAACGTCCCAGCCCCAGCCAGTCATCTGCCACCGGAAACAGCGAGGGTCGGCCAAAGGGTTTGCCCAGATTCTGGGCGCGCTGCAGAAAAATACGCTGCCGGGTCCGTGCGCAACTGATCCAGCACGTCGGTCGGCATCAAGGCCAGCTGCAGCGGTGCCAGCTGTTGCTGCAGCACCGACAGGTCCGGCAGGAGTTTCTCTCGCACCTCGGCAAACAGGCCACTGGCACGCCAGCGCTGGGCAAGTTCCTCAGCCGCCGCTGCCGCCTGCCGGGCATCGGGCGCCCCCACCAGCAGCACCATCTGCTGGTTGAGCAGACGCTCTCCCTGTGCTTCCGCACGCAGCTCGGCCTCATCCACGGCGTGAGAGGCCGGTACCAGGCTCTGCATGCCGGTCTCGACAAGCGCGCCGGAACGCAAAGGCCTGAAGCAGCAGCGCTGCAGCCGTCAGTACCAGCGCGGCCAGCAACCACTGGCCGCAGCGAAAGCCAGCCCCTATTGGCCATGGCTCAACGCCGAGAACTCAAGCTCCATGCGATCCCCTGAGCCTCGGCGATCTTCACGGTGCGCACGTAGGCATCGCCCGTGATGTCGATGGCCGCAAAGATCTGTTTCATCAGGACGCTGGAGGGGTCAGATGCAACTGCCAGCGCTTTTCGTCACCGCTCAGCTGCATCGAGAAATGCTGACTCAGGCTCGAAACGCCCACCGATGATGTCCCGGAAGAACGCGAGCTGCGCCCTGGTCACCCGTACCGGTCTGCCTGTCGCGCTGCCAGCGGCCATCGGCCCAGTGCTCCAGTCCCTCCGCATCCATGCGCACCTTGTATTCGAAGGGGCTGCGCATGCCACAACAGTGACTGGCCGGGCACGATATTGAAATCGCCGCTGCTGCGAAGGGGATCAGGCAGGCCCCGGAGATAGCGTGCCTGGCTGAACTGCCCCTGGACCTGCTCTTCCTTCTGCAGAAGCTTTCTGCAGGGCACCGACATCGAAAAGCCATGGCCGACGGCGCCACGAACAGCAGCGCCGCCACCAGCAGGGAGGCGAAGCGCTTGCCTCATTCCCGTGCGGATGCCTTTCCAGGCACGACGATGCCCGCTCTCCGGACCGCCCTGATGCCGTACCGATGACAGCTCACGTGTTTCCCTTGATCATCATCCTGCGCCCAAAAAGTCGTAGAAGTTGAACCACTGCAAAGGGACCTGACGGCATTCCTCGGCCAGCCGATGGGCAAAAGCGCTGCGCCAGCGATGCCACCATGGCGGGGCGCTCGGCGCGTGACCAGCGCGGTGCTTCGGAAAACCTTTCCAGACGCAGCCGGTAGCGCTCGTCATGGCGGCTACAGAACACCAGATTCACCGGCACCCCAGAAGCCCGGCCAACAGCCAGGGCCCCTGAGGCATCAGGGCGGGCTTCCCCAGAAAATCGACCTTCACCGTCTTCTCGCCCCGCACCGGGGTGCGGTCTGCCGCGATGGCCAGCCATTCGCCGGCCTCGATGCGCTCCTTCAGCTGCATCATCAGGGGCAGATCAAGCTCCACGACCTGGATGAGACGGATCTCGCTGGCGCCCGCCTGCCGCAGGGCCCGGTTGAAGCGCTCGGCATGCTTGCTGTGCACGAGCACGTTCAGCACGAAGCCCCTCGTTGTGCGACACCAACGCACGACAGATCTCGACGTTGCCCAGGTGCGAGCACACCAGCAGCTGTCCGGCAGCGCCTCCCTGGGCACTTCGCTGGATATCGGGGTAGAGCCCGTCCGGATCTTCCACCACCAGATCCTGGTAGCTGATGCGCTCCCTGCCAGACCGCAAAAGCGGTCGACGATGGCCTGCCCGAGGCCAGGAACTGCCGCCAGACCGGTGCCCATGACGGCAGCACCACGTCCGGATAGGTATTGCGCAAGCGGGTGTGGTAGGCACGGATACAGCGTCGCGGCCCGGGTGCGGTCAGGGAAGAAATACCCCACCACCCCGGAAACGATCGGGCGCAGCAGCCATTGAGGGGCAATGCCTGCACAGCCAGACCGACAGCGAGGAAGCCCGGGAACACCCTGCTCCTGCTGTCGTGACCAGTGTCCGGCAGGGATCCGCGTTCATCGGGGCCCCTGCAGCCATTTCGACACCCTGCGGCCCAGCATCCGGAAGAACAGCCTGGCATGCATCAGGCTGATGAGCATGTTGTCACGCCACGGCTGGAAATGCGAAACGCCTCCCGGCGCGTATTTCACCGGGTACGGACCCATGCCAGAGGAACGCCCGCCCACACCAGAAGAACCAGCACCTCGATGTCGAAATCTATGCGATCGCCCGTCCGGTGCGCTTTCAGAAGCTTCAGGACCGGACCCAGCGGGTAGATGCGGAAACCGCACATGCCGTCACGGATCTGGCGGGAGCCCGAATTGATCGCGGCCCAGAAATTGGTCAGCTTGCGCCCATACAGGCGCGCACGCGGTGCGTCGTCTCCGTAGACCGGTTCGGCGCAGACCACCACCTCGGGCTGTGCACGGGCCACCTCCAGCAGGCGGGCTGCGTCACCCAGCGCGTGCTGGGCATCGGCATCGACCTGCAGCACGTGGTCGTAACCCAGGTCATGCGCCCAGGCCATCCCCGCCTTCACGGCGCCTCCCTTGCCCCGGTTCACGGGCAGGGTGACGAACCAGAACCTCGTCCTGCCTGGCCAGCTCGTCCAGCACCGGGCGGCAGCGTTCGGAGGACGCGTCATCGACGATCAGGACCGGAAGGCCCTGCAGCACGCATGGCCGACACCACGGTCGGCAGTGTCCCGGCATGATCGTAATGGGGTATCAGCGCTGCAACTTTCATGATTCACGATGGGCCGCCAGCACCAGTCGCCCGGAAAGCGCAGATGCCGTCCGGCCCCTTCAGTTCGAACACGAGTCGCCCCTTGTCAGGCTGCCAGTCCAGCGTCAGTTCCAGGGCATCGCCGGGCCGCACGAACTGCCGGAACTTGAGCGCCTCGGTGCGAATCAGGTGCGGCGGCAGCGTGAAGGCCGTCCTGGCCTGCGTGATGGCCCAATCCAGCTCCACCACGCCCGGCACCAGCGGAAACTCGGCAAAGTGCCCCGCGAAGTGGACAAGATCCCAGGGAACCTGCCCGGAAAAGCGCGCCTGCCGATCCCCTGCGCCGTCCTCCAGGCGTACCCACTCGGGCGCGAGCGGTCGGGCCTCGAACAGGCGCTGCCAGGCCGCCAGCGGGAGCTTGCCTTGCGCATCACGAGGCAGGCGATGCACGACGCGCCAGCTGCGCGGCAATGCCACCACATCCAGGCTGCCACGCAGATGATCACGCAGCGCGTTCAGGACGCTTGCACGCCCCTGCTCCCGCCACGCGGTGGCCCCTTCAGGAGACAGGACCAGGACCACGGCCAGGCGCTTGTGGACGGGGCTCAGTCCGCAGGCCCCGTCCGCGACCCAAGCATGCTCCTTCAGCCTCGCCTCCACGTGCGCCAGGGAAACGCGCTTGTCCGCCAGCTTGATGATGCGGTCGCGACGCCCTTCGAGCACGAAACCCGTTCCCTGCGAAGAGACCAGGTCCGCCAGCTGACGGCGCCCGCCCTGACCAGGGAGAATCGACCCACAGGGCCCCTTCGGCGTCGGTACCATGCTGCACCGAAGGCAGGGGCTGCCAGGGGCCGCTACCCTGGCGATGGGCAATGACCCCGGTTTCGGTGCTGCCGTAGATCTCGTCGGGCAGGATGCCCAGCTGCCGATGCAGACGCTCGCTGGTGGCCGCCGAAAAAAACTGCCGGCAGACGACACCAGCCGGCTCACGCTACCGCGCAGGCGCGGGCCCTACCCGGTCCTCACCCAGCGCGTCGAGCAGCATCGGACTGGAGATCCAGACGCTTCGGCGCATCAGGGAGAGCCGCGGCCAGCAGGCTTTCCGGGTAGACGCACTGCATCCGATGGATGGGCCAGCCGGCGCACAGCGCCAGGACGACGCGGAAGCTCAGACCGTACAGGTGCTGCGGCGACACGCTTCCCACGACCGCATCCACGGGCGCCTCATCGGCCAGGCCCCCAGCACTGGGCCAGCGCCTCTGCTTCGGCCTGAAACTGGGCCACCGTCTTGCAGATGATCTGCGGCTGCCCGGTGGAGCCGGATGTCTTGAGCCAGACTTCCGTGTCCAGATTCAGGAGATGCGCAGGGACCTGCCCGGCCCCCTCATGCCCCTCGGCACGGTTTGCAGGGCACAGCGCACGCTTCTCTGCCGCCTGGGTTGTCTGGGCTGTCTGGGCTGTCTGGGCTGTCTGGGCTGTCTGGGCTGTCTGGGCTGTCTGGGCAGACAGGCTGCCATGGCGCGCCTCCACGAGGATTGCCTCGTCGGTGAGTTGCCAGACCTCGATGTTGCCCCTTCCCGCCTGAGCATCAGCAGCAGCCTGCGCTGCGTTCGCCACATCCTGTGCCAGATCCGGCGTGTGGCCATCGGTCATCCAGACATCGGCCTGTTCACAAGCCCAGACCAGGTTGTCCGCCGCCAGGTTGGGAGGCAGCACCATGGCAACCCCTTCATGCGCACACGCCAGGAAGGCGCATGCCATGCGCGCTGCATCGGAAAAATGCAGTGCAACGGCCCGAGGGCGGGTTGCACGCAGACGCGCGGCCACGCGCAGTGCCTGCGCGACAAAATCGGCGCGCATCCACTCGGGCTCCCACCCCACGCGGGCAGGCTGCATCTGGGAATCGAGCAGCAGGCTCTGCAACGGGCACCACATGTTCGCGAAAGACCCTCGCCGTCAGGATTGAGGATTCGGGAAGCCGGATTCAGGCACCATGGCGACGGCATCACGCATCATGATTGAGCATCGAGGCGCATGACCCGGCGTCGATACAGCCATTCGATGGAAAACAGGAGCGCCATGAGGCCGTAGGCAATGACTCCCGTGTACAGCGCCCACGCACGCCAGGGAGCTGCTGGCGATCAACGCGAGGATGACCGCGATGTTGAAGAGGAAGAAACCGCACCAGACCTGCGTGACCCGTCGCGTGTAGCGTACACCACGGGGCGGGAGATCCGAGTGCTGCATCCGGGCAAGCCGTTCGACAATGCTCTGCCCCGTCAGCAGGCTGCCCCCGAAAAGCGCCAGCATCAGGACGTTGACCAGCACCGGGTACCAGTACATGGCATGCTGACGCTCGAAGAGCAGCACCAGCACGAAGAAGGCGGCCAGCACCCAGGAAAGGACACGCTGTCCGGGCGTTCGCTGCAGGAGGGCCCTACCCCCCAGAGCACGGCCATGCCGCCGGCCAGCCAGCTGAACAGGCCAGCCTCACGCCCCCAGTACCACGCCAGCGGATAGGCCAGACTGAGAACGGCGACAAGAACCTGCCACGACAGTCTCACCCGCCGTTCTCTTCCATCTTCTTCACGACGGCTTCGACCACGTCGCCCACCGTCGCACCGAGCGGAAAATCATCGGCCACCAGGCGATAACCCGTCTTGCGCTTGATATGGTCGATAAGATCGATGGCATCGATGCTGTCGATTTCAAGGTCCCTCATAGAGGTTGGCCGTGAGGGTGATTTTTGACGGATCGATTTCAAACAGTTCGACGAGCGCCTTGCTCAGAATCTCCTGGACCTGCTCCCTGTTCAGCATGGCTCACCCCTTCGCCTCAGTCTTCATTTTCCCGATGAAATCCGCCAGCGTGGCGACACTGTGAAAGTGCTCGCGCAATGCCGTGTTCTCCCCATCCAGACGGAAGGAGAACTTCTTCTGCAGGGCCAGGCCCAGTTCCAGGGCATCCACCGAATCCAGCCCCAGGCCGTCCGTGCCGAACAGGGGGCGTCATCGTCGATGTCGGCCGGCGTGATGTCCTCCAGGTTCAGGCATTCGATGATCAGAACCTTGATGGACTGCCTCAGGTCATCCATGTGCTTGCTCCCGCGCAAAATAATCCTGCAGATGATCGTTCAGACGCCGGGAGGCGATTGGCAGCGGCTTTTCAGCCAGCCAGTCCTGAGGATCGATGTCTGCGCCCACACGCAGCTCATAACGATATCTTGAAAATGGAATTCTATACCAGGGCTCCCCTTTCCCCAGCCCTGCGGGGCGTCATCCGGACGGTGACCGGCGTGATGACGGAAGCACTGCGAAGGCCGATCGATACCGCCCCGATTGAGGCGAATGACCCCGTCCGGACCGGTGCGCGTGCCCTCCGGAAAGACCAGCAGCGTCTGCCCCTGACGGAGTGCCGCGTCAGAATCGGCAAGGATCCGCTCCGAGACATCGTTGAGCACATAGCCGCAGGCCAGGATGGGGGTGCGCATCGTCGGATTGCCGAGCAGCGACGCCTTGACCACGCAGTTGATGCCCGGCACGTACCCTACCAGGAAAAGCACATCCAGCAGTGACGGGTGGTTGGCCAGCACCAGCTGCCCCGGCCGCCCCAGACGTTCGAAGCCCTCCATCCGGACGGAGATCACGCCCGTCAGGCGCAGCCAGCACAGCAGCGTCCGCCAGCTGGCGGCCACGATGCGTCGCGCCAGCAGCTGGCGCTGCATGGCCTTGTGGGGCGGAGGATTGCGCAGCGGCCAGAGCACCAGCAGGAACAGGATCCCCACCGAACCGAACAGCGCAAACGCAATCAGCACCGCCACGAAACGCCAGGCGATCACGAATCCGTTCAGGACATGCTGCCAGGGCCGAAGCGAAGGCATCGACGGCGGAGCGCTCGATGTCTGCCGCTGCCAATGCCAGCGTTGACGGGTTCCGGGGACGGAAAAAGGCACGCCTGTCCTGCAGACGATAGGCGATCCAGTCGAGCGCCCCCAGTAAGGCACGTCCGGCGCCCTGCCCCTCTTGCCCGGGCGCGCGGCCGCCCTCTTTGGAAAGATGTTCCAGCGAGCCCTCTTCCCTTTCCCAGGAAAGCCGCCAGTCGTTCCCCGGCGCGAGAACCATGGCCAGCGCATAGGGAAACGGCGCCCGCCGGGCCTTCACCGGGTATTCGGAAGACAGCGGATCATCCGCCACGACCACCAGCACGGCGGGCGCACTCGTCCGCCAGCATGCCGCAGAGCTTCGACCACACCGGTTTCCAGCTGTGCCGAGCGCACACACAGGGCGGTGCTCTCACTGCCGTCCCGCCGCAGCATCGACCATTGCCCCACCAGGGCGTTGTGGACGGACAGTCCGAACGATGTGGGCGAGACGGTCCCTTCTTTCAGGAGCGTCAGCCACAGCTCGAAGCTTCGGTTGATCTCGCCATCATGCGACACGTACACCACGGGCAGGTGTTCGTCGTCCTGCACCAGCGGCCAGGCCGCATCGACCATCAGGCGCGCCACGCCGCTGAGGCGACGACGCTGCATGGCCCCCAGGAACTCCAGCGCCGGACGCTGAGGCGGCAGGTCCTGGGCGATCGACGGATTCGCCGCCCACGCCCGCCAGGCGTCGTCGTCCGCCATCCTGGTGCTGGCCGCCCGCCAACCCCTGATCGAGAAACACAGCATCGAAGCTTCTTTTCCTGCCTCTGTCCCAACATGAAGGTACTCCGTGATGATGCCGGAAAACCCGAAAATTGCCATCCCTTTGGTACAAATTGGCCAACATTCACGGCAATTTCCGTCCTCCCGCCTCCCAGGGCTCCGGGCAGTTGCCGGCGTCGAGGCCGGCACACGACACGTTCTGCCCCACCGTCCCTGAACATCACTGCATAATCCCGGTCTCATGCTCCAGGACCCGTCGTGATCCTTCAGGAGCAAGCCTGGCAGCCACCTCCTCCTGTTTCGTGGCCAGCCTCCCAGAAGAACCTGTTCAGAGGAATCCCCACTTTCTTGCCCGCCATGAATGCGACGCAACAGATGGCTGCCTTCCGCCCCCAGATGCTGTCCTATGCGGCACGTCAGCTGGGCGATGACGAGCTGGCCGAGGACGTGGTGCAGGATGCCTTCGTGGCAGCCTTCGATCGGGCCGATGCCTTTCGGGGCGAGGCCGCGCTCAAGACCTGGGTCTTTGCCATTCTCAAGAACAAGATTGCCGATGCCCTGCGCGGCCGCTATCGCCGTCAGTCACGCGAGGTCAGCTACGTGCAGGACGAGGATCCGGAGGGCGACGATCTGGAAGCCCTGCTGTTCCGGGCCGATGGCCACTGGGAACAGGACGCCGGCCCCGGCACCCTGGGTTCGCCCTGAGCAGCTGTGCACCGATCGTGAGTTCTGGCAGGTGCTGCAGCGCTGTCTGGACAGGCTGCCCGGCATCCAGGCCCAAGTCTTCATGATGCGCGAGCACCCGGGTTGAGCACCCAGGAAATCAGCACCCAGACCCAACTCACCGGCAACAACATCAACGTGATGCTCTATCGGGCACGCCTGAAGCTGCAGAAGTGCCTGCAGCAGAACTGGCTGGGCGATGACGCCGCCCGCTCCCCGCGAACCCGCAAGACGGACGGTCACGCCGCATGAAGTACGAAGCCCCGACAATCGGAAATGCCTGCGCGTGACCCGGCTGATTTCGAAGCCCAGGACCAGGACGATGCGCTCACGCTGGCAGAACGGCTGAGAGTTCGGCTGCATCTGCTGTTCTGCGCCGATTGCCGCCATTTCAAACGACAACACCGAGGCGCTGCACCAGATCATGAAGCGCTATGCCGACATCAACGAGGACGGCCAGAGGCGGGCAGCGACGCTGCGCCCGAGGATGCCGGCGACGCCCCGACACCGCGCAAGCCAGCCCCTGAAACGACGAAGGGCCTCGTGACGAGGCCCGCTTTGATCAGAATGCCGGCTCAGCGCGCCTTGCGACGCAGCACGACCCCCAGCAGCGCATCCAGGCTGATCCGGCCGGCCCCGAAGAACATGAGCGGCCACAGCATGACCATGAAGATCAGCGGCAGCTTGAAGTTGCCATGGCCATCATCGGTGATGACATAGCCCTGCGCCAGCTCGGCCAGCGAATGCCATTCGGCCGGCCAGTGCACGGCAGCCGTGGCCACGATCGTGACCACCAGTAGCGCCAGAGCAAAGAAGCGCGTGCCCAGCCCCAGTATCAGCGCCAGGGCCCCCGACGATCTCGAACCACATGGCCAGCTGCCAGTTCAGCTCGGCCGGCAGATGATTGAACGGGAACAGGAACTGCTCCTGGATGTCGGCAAACCAGTTCTCGCCGCCCAGTTTCTCCAGGCCGGACTCCAGGAACTCCCAGCCGATCAGCAGGCGCAGGAACAGGAGGCCCACCCAGGGCGCAAGGCTGTCGAGCGCACGACGGATACGGCAGGGCGGCTGCGACAGCCCACAACGTCCGCTCCCGCCTTCGCCCCCAGGGCAGAACCGGCGGCATTGGAACAGGAAACACGCATGATCATCTCCAGGTGAATGTCGGAAAATGGGAGATCAGCCGGCTGCCGTGGGCTGCGCGGTGCCTGGGCGCAGCAGCAGCTCGTCGGCCAGCCACTGCTGTTGCAACGGTGCGACCTGCCCAGCCAGTTCATCCGCCGCCAGCCCCCAATGGGAGGCCAGCTGCTCACAGGCTGCCCTGCCAGTCGCAGCCGTTGTCCTGCAGGGGCATCCAGCAACTGCGCAGCCGCCGGGGTCAGCACGTTGAAGCGCACCTGGTGCTGGCGGTCCCGGTATACCGCCACGAAGGTGGTGGCCGGCACCACCTCGGCGTCCTCGGCACCGATGGTGTGAACGGGGTAGGCGTATCCGCCCAGCTGCAGGGCCGGGCACAGCGCCAGCCCCTGCGGATCCGACGCGAAGCGGTACGTCCGGCGCCGTCTCCACAGCCAGCTCCAGCCACTCGTAGTGCGCCAGCTCGGCCAGCCAGGGGCGAGGATTCATCGGCAGGCGAGTCCTCTGCCTGCAGGAAGTCCACGAGGCCTTCGGGATCTCGTGAAAGAACGGTGAGTGTGCCAGCGTCCTTCTGCAAAAAGCGGTCGATGAGCGCTTCCAGGTGCGACGTGCCGATCAGCGCCTCACACAGGGGAAGCACTGATGGATGAAGTTCCCGATGTTGTTGCGCAGTAGCGAGGCGTGAGACATCGATGCGGCGCGGCTCCGTGCCTGTCGGTCGCGGTGCGACGCCGGGTTGCCGGAAATAGCTCGACCAGTCGCCCTGCATGCGGGCCAGGCCGGGGGCTGACGACGCCTGACCCGCGCCTGTCTGGCGTGCCGCCGGTGCAGTATCCGCTTGCTGGCCGTTGTTCGGCCCCTGCCTGGCTGTCATGGCACCAGCACTCCCCGGTCCTGCGGGGCACCGCGTTCCGTTTTCGCCGGGACCTTGGCGGCATCGGACGATCCGGACACCTCGATGCCGGTCTTCTCCGTGCCAGCCTTCCCAGCCTCGGCCTGCATTCGCGCCGCACGACGCGCCGAGGCCTCACGCTGCATCCGGTCGATGGTGCCCACTTCATCCACCAGCTCGGCCAGCGGCGGGAGTTGAAGTCCCGTTCCAGACAGCTGGGAATGGCCACCGGGTCCAGCCCGGCATCGACCAGCCGGTCATAGGTAAATTCCAGCAGCTGCCAGACCGGATCGATCACCGGCATGCCGTGCGTGTCGATGATCAGTCCATCGTCTTCGACGTGATGGCCTGCGACGTGCATGTAGCAGGTGCGCTCCAGCGGCAGCTGCCGCATGTATTCGTAGGGGTCGAAGCCGTGGTTGCGGCTGTTGACGCAGACGTTGTTCACGTCCAGGTGCAGCAGGGCAGCCCGCTTCCTTCACCACCTCGCGCACGAAGGTGGCGTCATCCATCTCGGCGCCTTCGGGCGCCGCGTAGTAGCTGGCATTCTCGATGCCGATCTGCTCACCCATGTAGTCCTGCACCTGGGCGATGCGTTGGGCCCATGACGCACCGTCTCGTAGGGTGGCCGGCAGCGGCAGCGGGTCAGCAGAGCTGCCCTTCGTGCCCGCACCACGACAGGTGCTCGGTATAGAGGGAGATTCGATAGGCCCGCATGAAAGCCTTCACTTCGGCCAGAAGCTGCATGTCCAGACCGTCACTGCCGCCCAGGTTCAGTGACAGGCCATGACAGGCCAGCGGCCGGTGCTCGCTGATTGCCGACAGGTCCCGCGAAAAGCGTCCGCCCAGACGGCTCCAGTTCTCGGGCGCCACCTCGAAGAAGGCCACCACGTCCATCGTGCCTGCTTCCAGCATCGCCAGCGTGTCAGCCAGCAGGCTCCGTCGCAGGCCCAGCCCGGCACGATGCAGCAACCGAACATCCCGGGAATCTCTCGTCATGACTCCTTCTCCCCTTTTCATGCCTCACCCTTCACCCTGCATGACCCGGCCTGCGACCTTCATCGCCGGCAGCCGGACCCAGGGCTGAACGATTCGGAACACGCCCGGACCACGCCGGGCGTGACAGAGCCGTCCCATCGTGCAAGGCGGTCCGCGAAGGCGACCGCCCCACGATGAATGGCTCAATGGCTTACTTCATCTTGCGGTTGCCGCCGCACTTGCCTTCGCCGCACCGGCCTTCCATGCCCTTGCTGGCCTTGGCAGGCTTCTCGGTCTTGGCAGGCTTGTTGGCCTTCTCGGCGCCGCACGAACCTTCCTTGGCCTTGGCATTGTTGCTGCCGCAGGAACCTTCCTGGCTCTTGGCATTGGCACCGCAGGAGCCTTCCTGGGTCTTGGCGTTGCCACCGCAGGCACCTTCCGGCGCCTTCTGGTCAGCAGCAGCGACCTGGTAGCCCTGGGACAGGCTCTGCGCGGCAAACACCGGCGTCGAAGCCATGACGGCACCCGTGGCCACCGCACCGGAAAGAAGCGCTGCAAATTTCTTGCTCATGAGATCTCCAAAGTTCCAGACATGGAACGCAAAGTTGAAAAGGACGCGGGCAGCACCGCGCTGCGCCGACTTCCGTATAGTCGCCGGATTCCCGGAAACATTACGCTCGTAACGAAATTTATTTTTGTTGAAATGTCGTTTCCATGAAAAAGATCCCTCCATGGGATTGCCTGGGGCAGACACGCACGGTCCGCCTCCTGGCCTTGCCCGCATGCGTGGATGCAGCACAGCTCAGGCGTGCAAGGGCTGCGAAGCACATGGGCGCCGCCACGCCAGGACCCGCCAGCATGCTCGCCGCAGGACACAAGGGGCGGGCCTTCATTGGGGGCTGCCTGACGCAGGCGTGCAACGCGGATGCCAGGACGGGGTGCAAGATCGGTCCTTCGAAGCGGAACATGCCACCACCAGGCCCTAATGGGTTTGGCGTCACGTCACGCCAACACCTTGTACGAACGAGATGTCCGCCCGGAAATCATTATCTTGTGAACGAAATTTCGGAAAGCGCTTCTGCGAAATAATTCCCGCAGGCCAGGAACGATGAATACCACCATGAGAAACAGCGACGTGCCAGAATGAAAGCTGTTGCTCGCGATGAATTTCGTTCAGCTATTCATCATTATCAGAATCTCGACACCTGATTCACAGGGGCTCGGCACTGGGCCCAAGACTTCTTGATAAAAGTCAACCCAAAAGGCGAGAAAAAGCTTTTTTTATAATCATCCGAATCGGCAGTGGCCAAACAAACGGCAAACACCGCTGTGCGATACGGATATTTCATGAAGGCATGGAATGACGCCACGGGGGCCGCCCATCCACGAAGGAAGCAACCACCTTCTGGACGTCATCAAGCCCAAACGTTAAAACAACAATAATTATCTTCCCGGCGATTGCTGCCCGCCTCTCCTTCGAGATGCGGGCAGTTTTTTTGTGCGTCCGAAATTACTGTCCGGCGACATTCGCTGCGCTTTCATCGAGCAGCTCGACCGAAACCCGACGGTCCGGCTGCAGGCATTGCACCGTCCTTTCTGCACCAGCACTGTCCTGAGTGGCAACCGCGGGAGAAATCTTCCGTGGCCCCCATGGCGCGAACTTCCATCGGCAGACGCACACCCAGTCGCTGCAGCTCATCACGCACCGTCACGGCACGTCGCATGGACAGGCGCTCGTTGTAGGCACGGTTGCCCAGGCGATCGGTGTGCCCCATCAGTTTCAGGACCTGATGTTCGTTCGGTCCATGGCCCTTCAGCACCCTCGGCAAAAGTCCATCAGTTTCTGACGATCTTCGGGCAGGATGTCGGCCACGCCCGAACGGTCGAAGCGGAAAACGCACATCCAGTGTCGGCATGGCGGGCGCTTCGATCACCGGCGCAGGTACAGCCGGCTTCTCGACGGGGAGCGGAAACGACCTGCTTGGGCTTGCACTGGGCGGCCAGTTTTTCCGCCTCTTCCGTCAGATCTTCAGCAATCTGGATATAGGGCTGGCATGGCGCCAGCCACCCTGGCGAATCTCGTTGCCGGCATGCACCAGCTCCACCTCGGCGCACGCCAGACGTTGGGCGGCACACTGCATGCCTTCGGTGTCCTGACGCAGGCGGTCATGACGCGCCCAGAGATCGTCGCGCAGGCGGCGTGCATCATTGACCAGCGGCGTCTCGCTGACGTCCGGATGCTGACCGGCCTCCAGCTGGTCCAGGATGCCCTGAGCCTGGGCCAGTGAAGCCCGGGGAAGCCGCCACGGTCATTGCGCGTGTATTCGTGGAAGCTCACGTCCAGCCAGCACTGGGCCTTGGCCAACGCATAGCTGCCCAACCGGATACCTTTCCGGGAGTTGAGTTCCGCGATGCGCGCCTGCGTGTCCCGATAGATGCCCTGGTCACGGGCAATCTGCGCATCTTCCATCTTCTGGAACGACGTGTAGGAGCGCGTGTCGGCAGTCATTTCCTGGCCCGCCATCGACCCGGAAACCCGTGCACCCTGCATCCAGGTCCTTGTTGGCCTCTCCGTGCGTCCCGGCGCAGGCTCCCAGCATCAGCGACAGCAAGATGGTGGCGGGTGCGCAATGTCGGCGTGACTTCATGGTGTAAGCAGCGGTCAGGCGCAAAGCCCCGGCAGCGTCGCAGCGCGCTCGGCATGCATCGGCATGACCCATCCTGTTCCTGTGGTTGGACTGATGGCACAAGGTTAAGACACGCCTTTCCCCCTCTCACCTGCCCCGACAGGTGGGCCACAAGCCCGACATGCTGGTGAAAATGGCCGGATGCTCGCTGTCTGGGTGCGACATCCGGACCCAAGCTATCGCTGGTCCGGATATGCGCCAGAAGACGAACCCCGTGCCGGGATGTGTCCCGGCACGGGGTTCGATGGATCGATGCCCCCTGCCCGGCCGGTGAGCCGGGCGAGGAGCGAACTACCCGATCAGAGCGGAGCCTTCTCCGAGGGGTTGATGCGGATCATCCGGGACTTGGACGGCACACCCGCCTTGTTGAAGGCAAACACGTGGTAGAAGCCCGGAGGCGTCAGGTACTTGTTCTTCGGCAGTTCGATGTCCAGACCGTTGCCGTTGACGCGGAACTTCACTTCGTTGAAGCGCTGTTCCATGTCGAACGAGTGCGTGACGGCGCCCGTCTTGACCAGCGTGACCCGAGCGATGTCGTTGGCATCGGCGGTCTCGATGTGGAAGGTGCTGGCCGGCTCGGCCACCATCGCCACGGCACCGCTGCCAACCTCACCCTTCAGCACCGGACGCTTCGCCAGCGTACCGTCGGCATTGAACAGGTACGGCGGACGGTAGATCTGGGCGTTCAGGTTGTCGACCGGACCCGGCTGACCACCACCGGTGGACAGGACCGTGGCATCCGGCAGCAGCAGGGTCACGCTGTGATAGAGGCGTTTCTCGCTGATGTTGGCGCCCGGCGTCCACTGACGGGTGTCGGGGTTGAAGAGCATCGTGGCGTAGTTGATGTCGCCTGCATCCTCGTTGATGGGCTCTTCGACGTCGACCAGCAGGTTCTTGGTCGAACCGCCCGAGACCAGCACGTTGCCGTCGGCCAGGACCGTGGCATTGCTCCAGTGGTAGGTCTTGTCCAGGGCCGGCATGTCGAACAGCTTGGGACGATCGCCGTTGATGTCGATCAGCGTGGCCTTGACGGACCGCCGTTGTTCATGTTGCCGGTCATGTCACCGCCACCGAACTGGAAGATCAGGCCCGGGCGAACCATGACGGCCGTGGAGGTGGCCTGCCAGCCGCGGTAGAACTCCCAGTCTTCCTTGCCGTCTTCGGTGATGCGCGGATAGTCCCAGTGGGCACCCAGCATCTTCACCGAACCCTTGCCGGCATTGCCATACGGATCGATCTCGTACATGAAGTGCGGGTCGAAGCCGAAGATCTTGCCGTTCGGGGCAACGAAGTTGCGCGGATAGTTGTTCTCGAACGCGGCCATCTCGTTGGGGCCGACCTTGATCTTGGCCAGCGTGTCGATGGTCAGCGCCTTGAAGGTGCCGTCGGCCCTTGCGGATCTCGGGGTGCTTCTCGCCGTCGGTACCGCCCTGGATGTAGACCTCACCGGTGGGCAGCGTGGTGGCCGTGCCGTACCAGCGCGGCAGCGTCATGTCGTTGCGCGCGGGGGTCAGCAGGTTGCTGCTCGGATCGAAGATGTTGACATCCTTCACGCCACGGTTGGTGACGCGACCATCCTTCAGCAGGTCACCGCCCAAGATCATCATCCGGCCATCCTGCAGCAGGATCTGCGCGGAACAGAACAGGAAGGTCTTGGTGGAGTTGAGCAGCAGCATGTGGGACGCATCGTCCGTGCCCAGCTCAGGGATCCCACACGTCGTAGCGGAACTGGCTGTCCTGCCGGACGTTGTAGTCCGTACCGTAGGTGAGCACCCGACCGTCGGCCGTGATGGCGGCATGGATGGAAACCACCGGCCAGTTCACCTTTGGGCAGCCATTCACCCGGGTCTTGCGTGCCTGCTGTTCGGCAGACGTGGTGGGCGTGACAGGGCTTGGCCGGCTGGCCGGCTTGGCCGGCTCGGCAGGCGTAGCCGGGGCAACCGGCGTGACGGGCGGCTTTGGGAACTTCAGGTGCGGTTTGAGGCGCAGGCTGAATCACCGGCGGCACGGGGCGCACGGGAGCGACCGGCGCAGCGGCGGTACCGGTACCCGAGGTGCCGTTGGCAGCAGGCGTGGTCGGCTTGGCATCGGCAGCCGGACGGGTTGCAGCGGCATCGGTCGAAGCCTGGTTGCCCGACGGGGTGGGAGGTATTGGCCGAGGCGTTGCTGCCCGACCGCGTGGTGGTATCCGTCGAGGCGATGGTGCTGCCAGCACTGCCCTGGGTACCCGTGCCGGTAGCGGTGGGGCCAGGGGTGGCCGCACCGGAATCACTGCCGCCACCGCCGCATGCAGCCAGTACGGTCAGCACGGCAAGCGAGGCAAGCTTGAAGGAAGGCGTAGAGACTCTCATGGCGATCAATCCAAACGAGTGAAAGACGTCCGTCGGAAAATCCGGGATGACCCCGAAAGCGCTGGACTCCCTGTCGCGGACATGCGCGGGTGCAGGGTGCTGCGTGACAGCCGGTTCCGACACCGCGCATCGGAGACTGTCGGCATCATCCTCCAGCGCCGGCTTTTTCACGCTCGAAAAATTTCACGTTTGCATCGATCTGGCAGGCGACCATTTCCTCCTGGTGTGCCATGGGCATGCCTGACGCAGGCCGAGACCTGACATGAAGCACAAAAGGGCCAACGCCTGACAACAGGCAGTTGGTCCTGTGAGGGCCCCGGGACCGACAGGGGCTCCGAAAGGAAGAACGCGATCAGCGCGCCATCAGGCAGCAGCCTTGGGCTGATCTTCAGCCTTGGCAGGCTCGGCGGCCTTGGCCTCCGGGCTGAAGCGCGTGCCGGCACGGGAACTCGTCGACCAGACGGTCGGACAGGCGCAGCGCCAGAGCAACCAGCGTCATGGTCGGGTTGTTGGACGACGAGGTGGGAAGACCGACGAACCCGCGATGTAGAGGTTCTCCATGCGCCATGAACCAGGCAGTTGCGGTCGACCACGCCTTCGCGCGGCGAATCGGCCATGCGGGTGGTACCCATGTGGTGGTAGGTACCTTCCATGTCGGCCGGCCAGCCCACGTCGTTGATGCGCGGACCCCAGGGTGACCTTGGCGATCTTCTTGTCTTCCAGCTCGCGTGCCAGCAGCTCGAAGGAGGTGTCGACCGTATCCTTGACCCGCTGGTTGAGCCGCCAGTCGATCTTGGTGCGGCGCATGCCCAGAGCATCGACGTCGTCGCTCAGCATGACGCGGCTGTTCGGATCCGGTTCCGGCTCGGCGATCAGCTCCATGGTGACGTAGCGCACCAGCTTGAGCGAGCCCGTGGTGTGCGCCACCGAGTAGGTGAGCGAATCCATCGGGTGCGAGAAGATGTGGCCGAGGTCGGTGCCCAGGCCCACGAACGGCGACCACTTGCCGCGAACGCGCTGACGCATGCGATACAGCGCCCGGACCACGTCGGTGCCCCTCACCCGCGTACAGCGAGCGGAACCACATCTGGGCATCCAGGATGCCGCGCTCCTTCTGGACCTCGAAGGGATGCGCATCTGGCCGGAGATGTCCACGCCACCGATCTTGACCTTGTTGACGATGCAGTGGAACTTGATGTCGAACAGCGGGTTGTTGCGGTACGGCTCGGCAAAAGTCGACGATACCGTTCAGGAAGCGGGGGTGATCCTGAAGTAGCGACCAACCAGGTCATAGCGGTTGCCGATGCCGGCGCTCTGCTGACGGTTGGAGGCCAGCAGCAGGCGGGCATTCTCGATACCGCCCGAGGCCAGCACGAAGACCTTGGCCTGGACGGTGGCCGACACGCCCTTCAGGGTGCGGATCTTGGCGCTTTCCACCGCGCCGCCCCACGGGTTGCACTGCAGCTCGACGACGTTGGCCTTGATGTAGACCTTGACGTGCTTGGCCGCCTTTGAGCTCGCTACGATAGGGCTTCGCCCATCTTCAGCGGAGGACTGTACTGGGAGATGATCTCTTCAACCTTCTTGGGGTCGAAGGGGTAGCTGGCGGCCTTGGCCGACAGTCCCTTGGAGGGACCATGGGTGGCCTCGCCGGTATTGCCCACCCAGTGGGCAGGGTCGTAATCGTTGGACGGGACCTGCAGGATGGCATGCGAGCGCTGGTAGAACGGCTCCAGGTCTGCACGACCGATGGGCCAGCCGCTGGCATTCACCCACGAGCGATGCTCGAACGCGCTCTGATCCCACGGACGGCAGAAACCGCCCCAACAGTTGCTGCTGCCACCCAGGAAGCGGCTGCGAGTGCCATCGGAGAAGTCAGGGGATGCCCACGCTGGGCCCCCGGTAAAGGTCGGCAGTGGCTTCATCACGGGAAAGGCCGCCGCTCTCAAGCACGACGGTGTCGATGCCGGCTTTCCAGCTCCAGCGCCATGGAGATGCCTGCAGCGCCGCCGCCGACGATACTGATCTGGGTTTGAATGACGGAGCCTGAGGCCAATTCGTTGGTGTCGATCAGCATGGATGGTTCCTTCTGGGGACGCAGTGTTGCGAAGGCAAGCACCTGACATTGAAAGGAAAATGTCTGTCATCCTCTGGATGAGGGGCGGCGCGCGTCTGGCGCGAATGTCAGGCACTCTTGGGACTGTTTTGGCAGTTTTTGCAGTATAAGCCCCGCCGCCTTGTAACGCGACGCCGACTTTGCTTCAAACCTTGACGTAATGCACACAACCAAAACAAGACATTACGTTGGATCGTACTATCGTTGCACAACGTTGTCTATAGACAACAAACTAAAGAAGTAAGGTTGTAAAGCTCCGCGCCTTTCTGTGTTATTTACAACACTTGGCCGACCAAGCTCGGGCCTGAGCAGCCAGGCGGCATGCAGGCCCGCCCGACGGGCTGCCAGCACATCCAGCTCCAGATCGTCACCGATATGCAGGGTTGCCCCGGCTCGACGCCCAGGGCGTCACAGGCGGCGTGGAAGATGCGGGGGTCGGGCTTGGCGGCACCGAAGGCGGGCGCGCTGATGCTGGCGCTGAAATATCGGCCCAGCGGGGTGCGATGGATATCGGCATTGCCATTGGTGATGGCGGCAATGCGGTAGCGGCGGGCCCAGGAGGCCAGGATGCCTTCCACTTCGGGCCAGGGTGTCACCCGCCGCCGTGCTTCAAGAAAAACGGCAAAGGCAGGGTCGGCAAGCGCCGGGTCTTCGTGGAGTTCGGTCAGCAGGTCATGCAGGAGCCGGCGTCGCAGCCAGCTCATGTCATGGGCATGCTCGGGGTAGTGGGACTTGAGAGCCAGGACGCTGCGGCCTGCAGCCAGCGTCTGCGCCGTCAGGGGCGCGCGGGGCGCAAGCCACTCGACCAGCTCGCGCTCGGCCTGGGCCAGTACGGGCAGTACCGGCCACAGCGTATCGTCCAGATCCAGCGTGATGGCCTGGATGCCCTGGAACAGCCCACCGCCCTGCCCTGTCACTTCTGATACTTCAGAAGCAGGGTCTCGTATTCCGAGAGGATCTTCTCCCACTGGAACTCGGCTGGGAAGCGCTCACGCGAGGCCTTGCGCATGCTGTCGAGACGGGTGGGATCGGCCAGGATGGCGTCGAGCTGCGTGGCAAAGCCGGCTGCGCCGTCGAAGAAGGCGGCACCGGGGCCGGCCACCCAGCGGTTGAAGCGGTTGTCGTGGGCGATGACGGCATTGCCGGCGCCCAGGGCCTCGACCAGCGACGGGTTGGTACCACCCACCTGGTGACCGTGCACGTAGGCCGCGGAATGGAAGCGCAGCGCCTGAACCACCTTCTTGTCGTAGATGGCGCCCAGGAACATCACTTCGTTGCCGGCAGCCGCCTTGACGGCCTGATGATAGGCATTGCCGTCTTCATACTTGCCCAGCACGGCCAGCTTCATGCCCGCGCGGCTTGCGCGAGAAGCCCTCGACGATTTCCAGCAGCGAGTTCTCGGGTTCGGCCCGGGCGATGACGCTGAGGTAGCGGCCGGGCTCCAGGCCCAGGGCCGTCACCGGGGCGGTGTCTGCCGAGCGGATGTCCTCGGCGCCATAGGGAATGACAGTGATGCGCTCGGGACTGGTACGCCGGGACAGGTGAACCTTGATCTCGGGGTGGTCGGCCACGAGGTGGTTGCCCAGCCAGGCACCCGCCCATTCGTTCAGGTAGAACCAGGCCTTGGGACCTGCGCCCCACCTCGGCGCGCTGCCACCGATGCCGTCCATGTTGATGACGTTGGGCAGGCGTGCCATGCGCAGCAGCGTGCAGAAGATGGCGGTGTTGTAGCCGAGCGTGAGGCAGGGGCTCACCGGCCTTCTGGGCGTGGCGGGTGGCGATCCAGTCGAACTGGATGGTGCCGGCCGGGCCAGCACGGTCGACGGGGATGTTGATGCGGTGGACACCTTCCCAGGTGTCTTCGGTGATGGGGCCGGTCCCGTCGATCTGGCAGTAGACGGTGACCTTCCAGCCCTTCTTCACCAGATAGAGCGCCAGGTATTCGGCAAGGTCTCGAACCCGCCATGCGCTGCCGGCACGCCACGGATGCCGAGGATGCGAAGCGCAGGCGCGGAATGGGCGGACACGGCCGAAGACGCGGCCGCAGTGTTGGGGCACGTTGCTCAAAACTTGACTCCCAGCTCGATAGACGGTTTCGATGCCTTCAATATACCGCGTGCGGTTGAAAATGGGTGGCGCAATGAACGCGGGCCTTGCGCCCCATTTCGGCGATGTCGGCGTCGGAACGGGCAAAGACTCTCGGTCAGCACGCCGGCCAGGGCGTCGACATTGCCACTGGGAAAGACCCAGCCGATCTCGGGGGTGATCATCTCGGGAATGCCGCCGATGTCGGCACTCAACGACGGGCTTGCCGCTGGCAAAGGCCTCGAGCACGCTCATGGGGGCGTTCTCGTACCACTCACTGGGCAGCACCAGCGCCCGCGCGCCCTTGATCTGGTTCCAGAGGGCATCCCCCGAACAGAAGCCCAGCCATTCGATCCGGTCTGCGCCCGGCATGGCCTTGAGTTCTCTTCCAGGGGCCGGTACCGGCCACGCGCAGCTTGACGCCTGCCTGGGCAGCCGCCCTGGCCAGGGTGGCCACGCCTTCTCGGGGGCCAGGCGACCGGCGAAACAGCACGTAGTCACCCGGCTCGTAGGAGGGGGTGAAGGCGTTGACGTCGACATAGTTGGGGACGTAGGTGACCTGCCACTCGGGCCAGCCCCATTCGATGAGCTTGTTGCGGTAGAAGTGCGAGGGCGCAACCACGCGCCCCAGGTACTTCTGCCAAGTGTTCATGGTGCGGCTCAGGCCCGATTCCAGCATGACGATGGCGCTGGCGCCGAGCGAGCTGCGCACGCAGCGGTGGCGCAGCACGTTGATGACCGAACCATCCTTGCAGCGCTCGCAGACCCGGTGCTGTTGAGCATCTTGTAGGCCGGGCAGGCGATCTTCAGGTCGTGTGCGGTGAGCACCGACGGGATGCCGGGCCTCGTGCAGCACGGGCAGCACCGAGGGCGAAGGTGGTGATAGATACAGTGCAGGTGCGCCACGTCGGCCGGGAAAGACCTTTGAGCAGCTTGCGCAGCTTGTCCTGGGCCTCGAAGGAATAGATGGCCTGGACGCCTTGACCAGCTTGTCCTTGATGCCGTGTGCGTTTGCCGAATTCCAGCTCCTCCACGAAGTACTCGCTCCAGCGCGAGGGCATGTTCTTCGGGTGGTGCATGGACATGACGGCCGTTTCCCAGCCGAGTTCCTGGAAGAGCGCGTCATGTTCCAGGTAGACGACGTCGGACCCACCACGGCGATAGTGGTAGGGAGTTCAGGGAAAGAAGGCGGGGGTGTCGTTTTTGCATGAGGCAGCCATTCTATAGGGGCCTCCCGGGTTGCGCAGTGCGGGTAGTGTGCGCCCGCCCCACAGGGAAGCGCCGTTCCGGCGCCAGCAGTGGCCCGTCCGTCAGAGCGGCCCTCCGGGCGGCGTCTCAAGCGTTGCAATATGACAACGTAACGTTCCTAGCCGCACGTTTTGTGGATTTTTGGGATGAGTGCCAACAAAAATCAACGCATTGAAGGCTTTTTCCCTGACAATCCGCGACGCCCAGTCGCGATCAATCGCAAATTCTGTTTCAGGACCGTTACCTCCGGGAACGATTTCGGCGCCCGCCCTGCCGGCCGGTAGCATAGGCCGGAAGTCGGACTTACTCCGACGACGCGAGCATGATGACCGGACAGGACGGCTGAACCGGCAGCCGGATCCGGGCGGCAATCCCGATGAACCTCATTGAGCAGTTCTTGCAGCAGCCATGAAACCCAAGATCGTTTTTGTCGTGATGTCGGCCATCCACAGTCCCGAGTCGGTGGCCCAGCTGGCGCGGGCGCTTGCCCCCACACGGTGGTGGTGCACCACGACTTCAGCCAGACGCCCGATTTCTCGGTGAACGAGCTCAACGTGCGCTTTCGTGCCCGAGCCGAAGCGGACTGGCTGGGCCATCTGGGGCTTCTCGGAAGGCATCTTCCATGCCATGCGCTATGCCCATGAGAACCTGGAGTTCGACTATCTCCAGATCCTGAGCCCGACCTGCCTGCCGATCAAGCCGGTGAAGGCCCTTGGAAGAGCATGTGGCCTCGGGCAAGACGGACGTGGATTTCGCCTGGATCGACATGCTGGCCGACGACGACGCGCTGATGTCGGTGTCGTACCGCGGCTTTGCGGGCGAGGAGAGCTTCCGCCACCGGCTGCTGCGCCGGATGATGGTGCTGTATTTCAACAATACGCCCGAACGACGTGACCTGGCCGGCGTGCAGCTGCGCACCGGCGGCAACCTGGATGCCAACGGGCAAGCTCCGTCCGGTGGCCCGGCTGGCACGCTTCGTCACGCGCCTGCTGGTGAACCCCACGCTGCGTGGCCATGTGTCTCACGAAGGACTTCCCGCCCTTCTACGGCTCGACCTGGTTCGGCGCCCGCCGTGAGGTCGTGGCCTGGATGCTGGAGCGCTTCGCGCAGAAGGACATCCAGACGCACTTCCCAAGCTGTGCATTGCCGACGAGTTCCTGATCCCGTCGATCATCATGCAGGGCGTGAAGAAGAAGGGCTTCAAGTCCGGTCCGATGAACCACTGCATCGTCACCTTCATCGAGGCAAACCCGGCCTGGCTGACCGATGCCGACTTCGAGTTCCTGCAGAAGTCGCCGGCCTTCTTCGGCCGCAAGTTCCCGGATGACATCCACACGCCCATCCGTCGCCGCGTGCTGACCGAGCTGGTGGGCCTGACGCCGGAACAGGTTGTCCCGCCGGAAGACGACGCACTGGTGACGGTGGCCCCGGCCCGTGCCGTGGCAGCCGCCTGAAAACCGGCAACCGGCTTCGAACAGCTCCCTGCTTTCCCTGGCGGCCCCTGTGCGGAGCCGCTTTCTCATGCGAAACCGGGGAAAGCACAGGGTTGCGCTGCACGCCGTACTCAGGCAGGGGCACGGAGGATGCCCCATGCGGCTGGAATACAGCCGTCCATTCCGTCGAAAAAGCGCCACACAACCGGGCAAATGCGGGTAAAAAACTTTAACTCGCCGCATCGCCCGTTGTCCCTGACGCCAACTGTTCATCGGGGAAAAAACCGGCCTCACACAGACATGAGGCATGGTTTTACCGTATTGTCTCGGGTATCGGTGAGTATCATCGACATGCTTTTGAGTGAGAGACATCGGGCAGCAGAGTTGCACAAATGCAACATTTTGCCGCCGTGTCCTGCCCGAACCCCAGACTCGTACAGGAGACGACCCTGCTCTCCATCATCATCATCTCCCCGCAATCAGATCGAAACGATCGACAGGTGCCTGACCAGTGTCCAGGTGGCTACCAAGGCTGCCGGTCTGGATCGCTACGAGGTCGTTTTCGTCGATTCAAAGTCCACGGACGGCACGCCGGAGCGTGTCCGCGAACGCTTGGGCAAGGACGTGACCATCGTCCATCTGTCCGGCTCACACCAACGCCGCCATTGCCCGCAACGCGGGTACTGCCGTGGCCAAGGGTGACGCATTCTTCTTCATCGACGGTGACATGGAAATCGGCCCCGATTTCCTGAAGGTCGCGCTCGGTCCCGATGGCCTGCCGCACCACAACGTCACCTCCGGGCAGCTGCCCGAGAAGTTCTATTCACCGACCGGCAAGTTCCTGACCGACGGCCCGGACCGCTACAAGGTGCGTGCCGACGGCTATCGGTGGAACTGGGCGGCATCTCGCTCATCCGCCGCGAGGCCTTCGAGAAGGTCGGCGGTTTCATGACCGAAATGCGCGTCAACGAGGACCAGGAACTGGGCCTGCGGCTGTGCAAGGCGGGCTATGGCATCTATGGTTATGCCACGGTCATGGCCACGCACCACACGGTGGACTACTTCCAGTGGCACCGGCTGGGCCGCATGCTGCTGGACGGCAGCATGTGCTATCCGGGCGTGGTGTTCCGCCGTCACTGGATGAACCGGCACTACTGGCCGCTGCTCATCTCGCACCAGCGTCCCCACCGCGGTGTTTGCCCCTGTCCCTGCTGCTGGCGATCTTCGTGAGCTCCCTGGTGGCTGCTGCTGTTCATCGGCTACATCGTGGCCAAGAACATCCGCCGCCCTGGCGTGAGCTTCCTGCAGGATCTGGCAGGCACGGCCGCCCGCAGCTCGGGCTTCCTGATCGGTGTGCCCTTCTTCTATCCGCACCACATCGACAACAAGGACATCCACTACACGGTGGCTGAGTACCCGAACCCGGTGTGGAAAGATGGCCAGCCCAGGCCGGCCCGCCCCGGAAGGCACGGAAAGCACGGAAAAACCTGCGGCCTGAGGCCGCGAAGAGCCGGACGGTACCTCGCCAGGGTATCGCCTTCGGTCGCTGTGAAGCCAGTCCGGACATCATCCCCAGCGCCCTTGCTCGCTGAAGCCTGGGCGCTTTTTCATGCCCGGTCGTCATGCCCGGTCGTCATGCCCGGTCGTCATGCCTGATCGACATTCCCCGATTGTCATGCAGGATCATCATGCCAAAGAAGGCGCCCTTTGAAAGGGGCGCTTTTCGAGTGCACCGGGCCACCCTATCCGGTCGGAGGGTGGCCGATGCTTGTCGATGCCTGCAGACTCAGACCGTCGGCGCGGCTCCACCATCGGCCGGAGGTGTGGCTCGGGCTGGCTGCCGCCGCGCTTGCGCTTGAGGACGGCCTGGAAGATGCGGACTTCTTCCTGACGCGGACGCAGCACCAGGCCCAGCACCACCAGGTAGACCAGCGAGGCCAGCACCACGCGCCACCACCATTGCGGGAAGACGTGATAGAGCAAGGTGGCTGCAATGAGCCCGATGCAGCTGGCAAACGTGCAGGCCAGGATGTGCTCCAGGTTGACCTGATACGGGAAGCCCGTGCGCCGCAGCCAGTAGGCAACCATGATGTTGGCCAGCACCAGGCCGACGCAGTTGGCGGCTGGCAGGGCCACGATGCCGAATTGCGGGGCCAGCGCCACGCCCAGCAGCAGCGAAAGCCCCAGGAACAGGTTGCTGAAGACGAGGAAGCCGTAGCGCTCGACCGTGTGCGAGAGGTTCTCCAGCGAATGCCGCCAGGACTCCAGCGCCATCACCAGGCACATCATCAGGATGAGCAGGTTGGCATCGGAGCCATACTTGCCCTTGGACAGCCACAGGTACAGGTCACCACCGCCCGCCGCAAAGAAGGTGGCGGCCAGGCCGATCAGCACCAGGTTGACGGTGAGCGCCGCGTTGGCGACCGTCTCGGCCTCCCTGGTAGGAGCCATTGGCCGAATAACGCGCCGCCATCACCGGGACGGATCATGCCGTTGAAGAGCTGGGCCGGCAGGTAGCGCTGCAGCTGGTCGAAGATGGACTGCGCGAAACCGAAGAGTGCCACCTGGATGGCGGTGAACTGGTTGCCGGCCACCAGACGGTTCACCATGCCACCGTAAGGGCAGGATGATGAGGCCCTGGGTGTAGCCCTTGATGCCGAAGTCGATCATCCGGCGCATGTTGTTGTTCAGCCATTCACGCTGAAGCGGAACGTCGGTGTTGTCGCTGGGACGATTGCGGCTGGCCTTGTAGACGCCCCAGGTCATCACCAAGGGCACCGATGGCCCTCGTTGAAGATCTCGACGAGGATCAGGTTGGTCAGCGTCATCTGCTGCGCCCAGACCAGGCCCACCACACCGATGAACTTGCCGACGGTGACGGCGGCGAAAGGCCGTCTGACCCGCGCTTCTGCTCCAGCATCGCCTCCAGGATCTGGAACTCGGAGTTGGAGGTGGTGCGGAACAGCACGACCAGCATGTAGAGCTGCAGGGGCACGACCCACCGCTCCAGACTCACCCAGTCGGCCAGCCACAGCGGGAAGATCATCAGCACGATGACCGTGAGCAGGATCAGCAGCAGGCGGAGGCCCATGGAATAGCTGATGAGCCGGCGCAGCGCCCAGGCGTAGCGCAGGTTGAAGATCTCGGGCACGAAACGGGTGAGGATCTGCCCGGTACCGACCGACGTGAGGGTGAGCAGCACCTCGGTCAGGCCCAGCAGCACGGAGTAGGCCGCGAACTCCTCGACCGGCAGATGCCGGACGGTGAGCAGCAGGGCACCGACGCCGGCCACGGAGGTCAGCGCCTTGCCCATCAGGAAGTGTTTCATGCCGGCAGCGATACGCCGCGCACTATAGGGGTTGTGATCGGCGTGTTCCGACATGGGATCTGTTGCCTGTTCTGACGGAGAGAAGGATCAAGGAAGCGCTCAGCGTGTCGTTCCTGCGAAAGCTGAGCCCCGACACCGAGTTGGGCGCGACGGTGTAGCGCGCCACACCCTGGGCGTCGAAGGAGAGCTGGATGCTCTGCCGCTTGGGGACCATCGATGATCTGACGGTCGTAGTTGTTGATCTGGGTGACGCCGCCACCGATGCTGGCCAGATTGGCTTTCAGCGTCTTGCCGGCCAGCGCCGGCATGTTGAGGGTGATCTCGGTGGCCGCCTTGTCGCGGTTGACGGCCCAGACGCTGTAGCGGCTGCGGTCCTGGTTGGTCACGACCGTGCCGCGCGCCGAATAGCCCCCGCCGTAGCTGGACGGGTTGCCGCTGCTGGTCTTCGTTTCCAGCACCTGGGGCAGCAGCGTCTCGCGCAGCAGCGCATAGGGCATGCAGCGGCACCGACGGATGGTAGGCGGAGGCCCCCTCGGGCTGATGGAACATGGGCCACGGGCCGGTGCTGCCGTGCAGGGCATGCAGATCGGTGCCCCTTGACCTGCGGCAGCTGCGTGGTGGTGATGATCAGGTCGGCCAGACCGATGCTGGCCCCCAGATCACCCGACTGGCGCCAGTTCCTGTTCCAGGCCTCGCCCTGCCCTTCGGGCCAGCGGGCATGCTCGGTGACCCAGAAGCCGACATCCTTGGCCGGGACGCCGCCCTTCTCGGCATCGGCAATGGACTGGCAGAGATGGTCGATGCGGTTGGTGACCGGCGGGACCATCGGGCTCGCCGTCATAGTAAAGGTGCTGGGCAAATTCGGTGATGCCACTGTCCTTCAGCCCCTTGGCCAGCGCCGTGTTGTACTGCGAGGCGTTGATGCCCCGGTCGGACTGGGCGTCGAAAGTCGGCCATCATGGCCACGAAGCGCGCCTTGGGATCGACCTTGCGCACGGCCTCCATGACGGTCTGGGCGCGGTTCACGTACAGGTCGGAGGTCCACTTCTCCTCGAAGCGGTCCAGCTCGTTGCCCAGTTCCCAGCGCACGACCGGCACCTTGCGCTCGCCAATGTGCCGAACCAGGTCAGCAGCCTCGCCGGAGAGCTTGTCGATGTCGGCCAGCCTGTCGATGTCACCTTTCAGGTTGAGCACGTACCAGACCTGGCCATTGATCTCGCCCACGAAATCGAGGTACTCATCGACCCCGAACTCGATGCGCGGCAGCTCGATCCAGTCATTGATGCGGACCGACTTGCGCGTGGCGACCTTGCCCACCGAGGTCTTCCAGCGGTGGTAGTTGGCGGTGGTGCCACCGGGATAGCGATAGACCGCCCCCGGGAAGTGCTGCTTCAGGAAGCGCGTGACCTCGGGGCGAACCTGCTGCCGCTCGGCATCCCAGAGCGAGAGCTGGAACTCGCTGTTTTCCAGGTTGAAGCCGAAATACTCGGGCCCCATGCTCTTGACGACCTTATCGGAAACCATGAGCGACAGACCGTCTGCGCCCTTGTTGACCGCCACCGGCTTGCAGTCGCCGCTGGGCGCCACGGTGGACTTGCAGCCGACAAGGGCCAGCCCGAGCATCAGGGCCAGGGGAAGCCTGCACAGGGATTTGACATCAGGTTTTGGCATGACGATGACCCGAGGGGCGAAGGGGGTTCGAGAGGTCGGCGGTCCGGGCGGACCGGCCGGCGACGAAGCCCGGATGACGACGCGGGCATGGACACGATGGGCGCATGCGCCCCGTGTCGAAAGGCCGGATGCTGCCACGCAGCGATGCCCCTCGCCCGTGAAGAAATGCACAGGGAGGCTTTCCGGCAGTGTCCTGCACCCGGATGGCTCCGGGACACGAACAGCCTCGATTGTAAGGCGATAGGTGCCGCCGCGCCATTTTTCACTTGCCAAAAACGGGTTTGTCCTGCGCGGAAGCGGCCATGGATGCGCATGAGCCCCATGCTGCGCGGGCCGTTTCGGCCATGCGAGCGACCTCGCTGCCTGACGTGCAAGGCCATCCCACCCGTCATGGATTCACGGGATGGCCACGATACGGCTCACCGGGGCGTCTCAGCCGGCGGAATTGCTCTCCCAGGAAACCGGTCACGGCTGCCAGCGGGCGTTTCCCACAAAGTCATTGAAAAAAAGGCCGCCAAAGAGTGGCTTTTCTTTTCATTCGCCTGCCCGTCCCATGGCAGCAACCGTCCATCCCGTGTTGTTTAACAACCAAAAACCGTCGTTCGTAGAGTACGTCCCGCATAACGCACACATGCAAAGCGCACAACGACGGCAGTTGCCCAGGTACCTGCCGGGTTCACCAACCACACGATGAACGTCAGACCATGAAAAAAAGCAATTCCAGATCCCGCCCGCCGAAGACTTACCTCTCTTGAACGGCATGCTCTCCTCCCAGCCGCGGACGCTGGCCGCGCTGTTCCTGAGCGCTGGCCTGCTGGCTGCCTGCGGTGGCAGCGGCGGCGAGGGCCAGCAGAGCGGCGCTCCGACATCGAGCAGCCAGCAGGAAGAAAAGCCTGGCGGGCGCATTCTTCGACGCGGCCAATGAACCGGCTGCTGGCGTGGGTCAGCCGGCCGAAGGCCACGTTCCTCAGTTTCACGCCGACAAGGTGGCCAAGGCCGTCAAGGCCACTGCCACCCAGCCTGCCATCCTGAAGGCCCCGTCCTTCGGCCCGGCCGGCGAGACGATCCGCGTCGGCAAGCCCGTCACCCGCGTGATGGGTCAGTATCGCAACGGTGAGCCCGTGGAAGGCCAGCGCCTCTACGTCGGCGGCAAGGAAGTCGCCAATGGCCAGCAGGCTGCCTACACCCCGACGGCTGCCGATATCGGCAAAGCAGCTGATCTACCGCGAGCGTGTCGTCAACCCCCGCACCCGCGAAGAAATCTGGGGCCGAGAGCGCCCCGGTGACGGTGGTCAGCTCCACGGCGCCCGTCGCCCGCAAGGCCCCCTGCCTTCGGCCCCTGCCGGTCGCACGATCCGGGTGGGCGAGCCCGTGACCCGCGTGACGGGCGAATATGATGGCGGCGAGGCCTTCGAGGGCTTCCGTCTGCGTAACGGCAAGCCGGTCGAGAACGGCCAGCAGGCCGCCTATACGCCGGGTGGCCGCTGACATCGGCCAGGTGCTGGTGTATGGCGAGCGTGTGCGCAACCCGCGCACCGGTGAAGTGATCACCGTCTACAGTGCCGAAGTGACGGTGGTCGCTGCCGGCGCCCAGGCCGCCAAGCCCGTGGTGACGGCTCCGCGCCCCTGCCCCGGCTGCCGAGCAACCGGCTCCGGCCACGGCCACGGCCCCCACGATGACGGTGGCACCGCGCTTTGCGCCGGCCGACCAGCCGCTGATGGTGGGCGTGCCCGTCACCCGCGTCTCGGGTACCTATCAGAACGGCGTGGCCTTCGAAGGCTTCCGCCTGCGCAACGGCGTCGAGATCAGCAACGGCTATGCCGCCAGCTACACCCCGGTGGAAGCGGACGTCGGCCAGAAGATCATCTACGGCGAACGCGTGCACAACCCGCGTACCGGCGAGGTCAAGACCTTCTACAGTGCGGAAGTGACGGTGGTCGATGCCGCCTCGCCCGCTCAGGTGACGGCACCGCGCATCTCGGGCAATGCCCAGGTGAAGGCTGGCGAGCGCCTGAACGCCGTGGCCGGCAGCTATCGCAACGGCCAGACCGCCTCGCGTCAGTGGCTGCGTGACGGCCAGCCGATCAGCGGCGCCACCCAGATGAGCTACTCCACCGTGTCTGCCGATGCCGGCAAGAAGGTGAGCTATTCGGAAGTGGTGCGCAACCCCTCCAACGGCAAGAGCGCCACCTTCCACAGCACGCCGGTGACCGTGGTGGCCGCCAACAGCCTGGAAGTCACCACGCAACCCTCGCTGACCACCGGCACGCGCGATGCCGTGGTGGGTCAGACACTGGAACGCAAACTGGGCGCCTACCAGAACGGCTACATCATGAACGCCATCTGGCGCGTGAACGGGCAGGGACAAGGGCTGGGGTCCGGAATACACCCCTGAGCCGCGAGGACATTGGCAAGTCGATCGTCTACACCGAAGAAGTTCGGGGCAGCGACGGCACCGTCAAGGAATTCACGGCCCCTGCCGTGCGGGTGGTGGCCTCGGCCGGCGCCCCGGCAACGGCCCCCAGCAGCCGACGCAGGCTGCCAAGCCCGGGCTATCCGACGGCCAGCACGATGCCCACCATCTCGATCGGCACCGCCAACGCGGTGGTTGGCCAGCGCCTGGTTCGCACGATGGGTTCCTACACCAACGGCTACGTGACCAACGCCATCTGGAAGGTGAACGGCGAGGACAAGGGCTGGGGTCCGGAATACGTCCCGACCTCGGCTGACGTCGGCAAGTCGATCGTCTACACCGAGGAAGTCCTGGGCCGCTCCGGCGACATCGTGAACTTCACGGCCCCGGCCGTGAAGGTGGTTGCCTCGGCCAGCGCGGCACGTCCGGCCCCCGCACCTGTGTCGGCTCCTGCCCCCGTCGCCCAGCAGAACCGCGGCGGCACCGTGAACTCGGTGCAGGAAATCATCAACGACATGAAGCTGTACAACGAGGGCGAACTGGCCGGTGTGGACAAGGGCAACGGCTGGGCCTCGGGGTCCGGGCTACGTGATCATGGGCAACATCCCCCGTGGCACCAACACCCCCGAGCTACTGGAGACCCGGCCAACACCCACTTCAAGAGCAGCGCCACCTGGAACGCCGTCATTCCCTGGCTGGTGGTGTTCGACGGTGTGGGCAACGGTGCCACCAACACCCGGGTGCAGATGCGCAACATCAAGCTGTACATGAAGCGCAAGTCCACCAACCGCTGGGAAGTCATCATCAATCAGCCCATCTCGGGCGAGGACTACCCGAAATCGCTGCAGGGTGACCAGACGACCCGCGCCGACATCCGCTACGAAGCAGACGGCTCCCGCTCGCTCAAGCCCAACGGTCGCAAACCGCGTGTTCCACGGCTGGGGCAGTCCGATCAACTTCGATGCCTGGGATCTGAAAGCACTGGTGACTACGGTTCAGGCCCGCCTGGTGGTGGACAACCCGGCCCGTCCGGACGACCGCTCCCGTGCGAAGTTCCTGATCCACGTGGGCGCCGACTACTACCCCGAGACGAGCACGCGTGTGGCCGCCACGGCACCGGCCTACTACTTCCCGGGTGTCGGTGTCTCCCGCGCCAAGTATGTCCACAACGAATGGCGAGCCTTCAACTTCTCGACCATCGACGCCGGCAAAACCGGAACCGGGTGGCTCGATCTCGACCCAGGAACTGATCAACAACCCCCCGCCGCTGGAGTGATGCACCACCAAAACCACTCCTGATATGACAAGGCAGTAAACACGCGCGGGACTCTGACAATCATCGTTGTGTGCGTGTGGTAACGGGGGAGGCCGGCAACGGTCTCCCCTCTTCATTGGCAGGTTCCCTCTTCTTCTGCGGGTGGCTCCGTTCTTCCATTGAATGGCCTCCCTGCCATTGGCCCCACCCTGCCATGGGTGCCTTCCTGTATGGGCGCCCTTGTGTGGCCGCCCTGCTGCTGAGAGCCATCCCCGCGTCAGCCATTGGGGCATCCTTCATCAAGCGGCATCGACTGGGCAGAAAAAGGCCGGGGAACCCGAGGGGCTCTCATGCCCCCGGATTCCCGGCCTCTGCCGGATGTCCCCGCGATCAGCGACGACGGCTGGAGTCGCGCGTATCGAGCCAGCCGGAGCGCCGCGACGACAGGTCCTTGCCGTTGTCGGGCTCGTCATCGTCGGCAAACATCGGCAACGTGCGCGGACCGGCCACATCGTCGATGGTCGGCTCACCGGGCATGCCCTGGCGCGGGCTGGGCCGGCGGGTACCGACGGCGGGCGGCAGGTCCGCCCCCTGCTCGGGCGCGCCCCAGGCCGAGGGGTTGGCCAGATCCAGATGCTGCGGCCGAGGACCGAAGTGCCCGGTGTGACGAGCGCGGCGATGATGCTGCGCACCTTCCCCGAAAGCGGGCTGCGACGGCATGCCTGCATCCGGCGCGACGTGCGAAGGCTGCACCGGCGACGAATACGGCTGCTGCGGCTGCGTCATCATGGGATCCTGCGGTGCGGCCGGCGCTTGCGGGAAGCGAGGCTGCGACGGCGCAGACACCGGCCCCTGCGGTTGCAAGGCCTGAGGCTGCGCAGCCTGCCGCTGCTGCGGAGGCTGGGCCATCTGCGACGGAGCACGCTGCGCGGCCCCCGGTTGCGGCCCGCGGGAGACAGCCGACGAAGGCGGAATCTGCGGCCCGGGCTGGCTGATTCCCGTGCGCCGCGGTGCAGCCGCCCCCATGCCGCTCGGGGGCTGCACACGGGGTGCGGCCGGTGACGAAGCCGCCGTTGCCGGCATGCCCTGCCCCACCGGTGCCTGGCCGACAGGCTCCTGACCGACAGGCCCTTGGGCGACCGGCGCCGACGCCGGCTGCCGGGGCGCCGCTTCAGCCTGAGCTTGGGGCCCCCTGTGCTTTCGGGAAGGCCGAACGTGCCGTCTGGCCAGCCGTGGCCAGGCTGGCCATGGCCTGGGCCGCCGTCATCTCGGTGCTGCCCGGGGCGGCTGGCGCAGCGCCCGAGCCAGTCTGCGGGCTCATGGGCTGCTGGGAAGCAACCTGGCCTGCCTGGGCTGACGGCGCAGCTGTGGTGTACCCACCCAGGTATGCCGCCGACTGACCGGCCTGCCCTGCCTGCGCCGATGGCGCGGCCTGGGCTGGCGCAGACGGCTGGCCCGGTACCGGAGCAGCCTGTGGACGGGAAGCCTGGGCCTGTGCGCCCGAGATGCCCGTGCCGGCCGCAAAGGCGGGTTTGGCCTGCTGACCATGGGCTGCATGAGACTGGTCCGCAGCGCCGGTCTGCGCAGGGCCGCCGCACCGCCGATGGGCGCCCCGGCTGCAAAGGCCGACGTGGCCTGCTGACCGTGCACGGCATGACTCGAATCCGCAGCCGCACCCCGACCTTGCTGACCCTGCTGTCCAGAAGGCGCCGAGTAACCCAAGTGGCGTGCCTCCTGAGCGGGCTGTTCACCCGCCCCGCCGGCCTTGCTCGCCAGCAGGCGCTGCTGCTGCCAGGCCAGTTCCTGCGGTGCCAGCACACCTTCGGTCGGGAAGATGACCTGGCCTTGCGGAAGTCGGGCTTGAAGCGCGACGGCTTGCCGGCCTTGAGCAGATCGGCGCGAGTGGGCGACATCGGGCCATGCCGATAGCGCCATGCCACCAGGCCCAGCGTCAGCGACACGATGAAGGCATGACTGACCAGCACCACGGCGCTGTTCGAGTACACCGCCATCAGCAGCGTGACCGCCAGACTGGCCATCAGCATCCGGCACAGCAGGCGATCCCAGGCCGTGGTGGCTTCCGCGAAGCACTTAGCCACCGAGCGCATGGCGCCGAAGATGATCGTGAAGTACAGGATGAAGCCGACGATGCCGAAGTCCCACAGCACGGTGGACGTCGTGAGCAGGTCAATGTACATGCCCGGGTGTGCCAGGAACATGTGACCCGGGTCCGGCACCAGACCGTCGACACCGTAGGAAGAACCCACACCCGTACCGAACAGCGTCTCGATCGGGTCGTTCCAGGACTGCGACTCGAACCAGTAGGGGCACGGCCGTGAGACGGTTCACCCCGGTGGCGTAGTAGCCGCGGTTACCGAAGTTGTACTCGATGGTGTCACGCAGGTTCTCGTCGAACGACATGTTGGCAATGTCGCCCGAGGTCTGCACCACGAAGTAGAAATAGCCGAGGATGGCCCCGAAGAAGAGCGTGGCCACCACGATGCCCAGGAACGCCAGCGGCCGCTTGGCCACCAGGTCGAAGTAGGCGGCAAACAGCACCACCGGCATCATGATCAGCACGACCTTGGTTTCACCCAGGCCCAGCGGCACCAGCAGGGCCACCGTGAGCAGCAGCGTCCAGAAGCCGTTGAGCAGCTTCTCGCGCCAGGCATAGAAGACGGCAAACAGCACCATCACCTGCAGCATGGCCATGATGGAGCTGGCGCCACCGCCGGTCATCGAGCCTTCGAAGGTACCGACGATGATGTCGAAGGGCACGAAACCGGGCTTGTCGTAGCCCATCACGCCCGGCACCAGCACCACACGCTGATAGAGCGTGAACGGCAGCTGCATCAGGCCCACGCCCAGGATGAAGAGCAGCCAGTTGCGAACCTGCTTCTCGGAGAACGGCACCACCGCCATCAGGAACATCACGCCCCAGAACTGGAAGTAGCGCTTGGCACCAGCCGCCACCTCGGTGATGGGGGCCATCGGACATCAGACCCGAGGCCACCGCCAGCACGATGAAGGCAAGGCTCGTGTAGATGAACGGCGGCATGGGCCGCTGGAAATGCTTGCTGCCCGCCACCGTGTAGAGCATGGCCGCCCCGGCCATGAAGATGCCCAGCAGCGAGAAGAGCCAGGAGATCTTGGCCATGCCGGGCGAGAAGTACCCGACCGGGCCGTTGATCAGGAACACGCCGATGAGGATCAGCCAAACGGCGATCGGCAGCGCGTTGAGCAGCAGCACGCCGGCAATGCCGCCCAGCACCAGGGCGATGAGGATCAGGTTGCCGGTGGCGACCACCAGCCCGACCAGCGCCCCCACCCCCAGGAACAGCCCGCCGATGAGCAGCGGGGCCCAGGAGTGGTTGCCTGCCAGGCGCGGCAGGCGATTCAGGATGGAGGAGACAGCCATGCGAGGTGCTTAGTTGCCAAGACGCAGGTTGGGCGGCGTCACCGTCGGGCCCGTACCGCCGATGAGACGCTGGGCACGGGTGGACTGCGACGGCGGCAGCACGGCCAGGACCGGGATGCCGGAAGCCTGCAGCAGATCGTCGGCGCTGCGCAGCGGCTTCTGGGCAGCTTCCAGGGTGAAGGCAGCCATCAGGCCCAGGAACAGACCCAGGAACAGACCCACCGCCACGTTGAGGATGAGGTTGGGCCGGCTGGGCAGCAGCGGCACGACGGCCGGGGTGATGATGCTGATGTTGGACAGACCGGCGCTCATGGCCACCTGAGTCTCGGTCAGACGACGCTCGACCAGGTCATAGGCTTTCTGGGCACTGGCCAGATCCCTGCTGCAGGATGGCGATCTGGTCACGCTTGCTGCGCAGCGACAGCACCTTGGCCTTCTGGGCATCCACGGCAGCCGAGAGCTCGCGCTCGCGCTGCAGGTTGACCGAGTTGGCGGTACGGATACTGTTCTTGACACGGCTGATCTCGGTGTTGAGGCGGGTGCGCAGCTCCTGCACCTCGGCCTGCGCCTGCAGGCGGATGGGGTGATTGGCACCGTACTGCGACGACACCTGACCCAGCTTGGCCTCGGCACGACCCAGGTCGGTGGTCAGCGTCTGGATGAGCTCGTTGGCCACCACTTCAGGGATGGCCATGTCACCGCCACGGCCCACCACGGCGCTGCGCGAGCGGCTCTCGGACAGGGCGGACTGGACCTGCACCAGCTGCGAGGACAGTTCCTGCAGACGCTGGTTCTCGACGTCGATCCGCTCGTCGCTGGTGATGATGCCGCTTTCACGCTGATAGCTGGTCAGCTTGTTCTGGGCAGCCTCGACCTTGGCCTTGTACTCCTTGACCTGCGAGGCAAAGCGCTCGGCGTATTCCTGAGCCGGCTTGGTGCGCAGATCAAGGGCGGCTGCCTTGTAGGCATTGGCGAAGCCATTGGCGATCTCGGCAGCACGCTCGGCGCTGGACCATTCGGCACCGATGGCGATGGTGGTACCGTCGGTGGACGAGGTGACCTTGATGGACTTCAGCAGCACGTTGGCCAGCCAGTCATCGATGCTGCCCCGACCCTTGGTGGCCTTCTGCCAGTCGGTCTGGACGTCCTCGTCCTGGGCAAGCTTCAGGTCCTTGATGACCCGGTTGACCACCTGGCTGCTCTGGATCAGCTCGGTCTGACTGGCCAGCATGTTGCGGATGGTCTCACGGGTGGGCGCTGCCATACCGGACACCTGGTCGACCGTGTTGGCATCGACGTAGACCGTGGTGGCGGCGCTGTAGCGCTTGCTCATCAGCAGGCTGCCGGTGATGGCCATGAGCGTGGTGATGGCTACGATCGACGCGACCAGCCAGAATCGCGATCGGAGAATTCCAAAAAGCAAGTCGAAACGCATAGGACTACCTGGAGTTGGCACGGAAGTGCCGATTGTGAATGGAGCGACGGTTCGAGGCGGTGAGAAACTGCACATCGTCCGCGGCGCAGGACCGCGGGTCGCATGGAGATTCGATGGTGCCGGCCACGGAAACACACGGTCGACCGACCGCGCAGCGGCTCCGCGCCGGCGCCGGACGGCTGGGCATCGACTTCCCTCGACACCCGGTATTATCCCAGTATCCGGCTAGTATGGGGCTGAATGTCACGCATGCCGACAGCCCAAACGGCGCGAATGCGCGCCAGATGTGGCATGAAAGCCCGTGCGCTGCCCTTGGAACAACGGCCCAGGGCCTGCGGCCGATGACGGACCGGCCTGAAGCGATGCCAGGGCCGGGGCGGTATTATCGCAAGGATCGCCCCCGGGGATTATGAAATTTCCGGTCCCATGATGCGGGTTCGTAGCCGGCACGTAATGCGCATGTAAAAAGCCATGCCGATTGCCGACATACTGTGGCGCGTCCATGCCGCAGGCCGCAGCTCCTGCGCCACACTGACGCAAACGGGCCTCCAGTCCCGGCAGATGCCGCGGCTGTGCACAAATGCCTCGCCCCACTGCCCGGCACGCGGCATGATGGACCGATCCGCCGATACGGGCGCCCGTCACCGGGGTCCCGATCCGGCGCGAAGGCGTCCGGTGGCCGGGCAATTTCCCTGTCCGACCCACGCCGGAGGCTGCGCGCCGCCGCAGAATCAGGGACAATGCCGAGATGGATGCCCTGCCGTGCCGCGGGCACATTCCGCGGATTGGCGAGCCGCCGGGCCGTCATCGCCCTGCTGCCTGCCGGCCATGGCCGGCAACGCCTTCTGTTTCACCCGATTCCTCAGACACCATTTTGCCAACATGAACAACCCGATCGACCAAGCGCCGGCAGGCTCTTCCTCGAACTACTCCGGTGGCCGCCAGGCAACTGGCACCGCCCTGGTCCGGGATGACGGCACCCGACTGCCCGACTTCAATCAGGCCAACCGCAAGACCCTGATGATGGGGGCATCCTGGTCGCCAACGGCAAGCTGCGTCAGGACCAGATCGACCTGGTGCTCAACGAGCAGCGTGTCACCAACCTGCGCTTCGGCGAGACCGCCATGCGCATGCGCCTGGTCTCCCACGCCGACGTGGAAGAGGCGCTGGCCATCCAGTTCGGCTATTCGTCGTCGCGGGCCTCGGCCCTGGCGCTGCCCGACAAGGTCACCAGCGCGGTCAACCCCTACTCGCCGTTCGCCGAGCGCTGCGCGGCCTGCGCAGCCAGCTGATGACGCGCTGGTTCGACGGCTCGCCCGACCGCCGCACGCTGGCCATCACCAGCGTGGACCGCGGTGACGGCAAGAGCTTCGTCTGCGCCAACCTGGGCGTGGCCTTCTCGCAGATCGGCCAGCGCACCCTGGTCATCGACGGTGACCTGCGCCATCCCACCCAGCACCTGAACTTCGGCCTGCGCAACCAGATGGGCCTGTCGGGCATCCTCAGCGGTCGCGCCGGCCTGGAAGAGGTGATGGAGTTCCCCACCCTGCCCAACCTGGCCGTGCTGCCGTCGGGCCCGCAACCCCCGAACCCGCAGGAACTGCTGGGCCGCGACATCTTCATGGACCTGCTGCAGACGCTGGCAGGCCACTATGACGTGATCCTGATCGACACCCCGTCGGCCCAGGAAGCGTCGGACGCCATGGTGATCGGCCAGCGCGCTGGCGCCGCACTCATCGTCGGTCGTCGCAACAAGACGAAGGCCACCGAGATCGCGCAACTGGCCTCGGTGATGGCCAGCTCGAACATCGCGCTGCTGGGCGCCTCGCTGAACGAGTACTGATCCCACCCCCAAAACGGGCTCCCCTGGGGATCCCTCTGAACAAGTCACCGCGACCCTATCCAGAGGCTCCCCTGCAGGCGAGCGGCTGCCACGGCCGCTCGCCCGTCTGCTTTCTGCAGCAGTCAGCGGGCAATTGCCTGTATATTCGGACAGAACCGGAACCGTCCGCCCGATCCGAATGCCGAACATTCCCACCCTCATGCCCGTGCTGGGCCTGCTGGCCACTGCGGTCGCCGCCTTCGTCATCATCCTGAAAGGGCTGGTGATCCCGGTGCTGCTGGCCCTGCTGGTGTACGCCTGAGCTGCCTGCTGGCCGACCGCATCGTGCAGGCGCACAAAGCCGTCGGCCCTGTCCCTGGGCTACTACCCCAAGCGCTGGCCGGCCGTCATCAGCGGAAACCGTCGTTTCGGTGCTGGTCATCACGGCCTTCGTCTTCCTGACGTACTGGACCATCCACCTGGCCTCGTCCAACGACCTGCGCATCTTCCTGGTGCGCATCGAGGATTCGCTGGAAGTGCTGCGCCAGGCCCCGCCCGAAGCGGCTGCCAAGGTGATCCCCGAGAACTGGGGCAGACCTGAAGGCACAGCTCTTCAACGTCGTGCGCAGCAAGGCGGCCGTGCTCAGCAGCGTGGGCGGCGTGGTGGTGCACACCATCGTGCAGTCGCTGTTCGCCATTCTGGTGGGCGCGCTGGCGGCCGTCTCCACCTGGCAGCCGCACCGGCTGCGATCGGACCGGTTGTTCATCGCCCGACTGCTGGTGGTGCTGGAACGGGTGGCCATCGCCCAGATGCGCATCGCACTCTTCAACACCACGATGACGGCCCTTTACCCTGTTCGTGGTGCTGCCGTTCTTCCAGATCCAGCTGCCCTTCCGCGGGCTGCTGTGCATGTTCACGCTGCTGACGGGCGTGCTGCCGGTGCTGGGCAACCTGATGGCCAACACGGTGCTGTCGCTGATCTCGTTTGCGGTCTCGCCGTGGGTGGCCGTCAGCTCGCTGGTCTTCCTGGTGCTGATCCACAAGCTGGAATACGTGATCAACGCCCGCACGGTGGGCTCGAAGATCTCGATGAACTCGTGGGAGATACTGGCGGCGATGCTGACCGGCGAGTCGCTGTTCGGCGTGCCGGGCCTGGTGACAGCGCCCCTGCTCTACCCGTTCTTCAAGCGCGAGATTGCCCGGCTCTGGATGCGCTTCAACAACGCGCCGGTGGCGCCGCACACGGCGCCCCTGCCCGAGCCGCACCCCCACGAATGAGCGCGCAGGCTGCGCCAGGCGCAGCCTCGGCACATGCAGGACATCCGGCGGCGCATCCGACACGGACGGTGCCCGCCCCCCATCATGGCTTTGCCCGCGATGATGGGGCGTACAGCCGACCCAGCAGGGGCAGCCTTTACCGCCCCCCGGCTGGCGTTGACCTGCGCTTCCTTCTCGAGCAGTTCTTCCCAGCGGGTCATCATGTCCAGCACCTTCTGTTCCTTGTCGGCCAGGGCGGTCTGGAAGTCCTTGATCTGCTCGGGCGGCTGCCGGAAGAAGTCGGGCTCGTTCATGCGGGCCTGATCGGCGGCAATCTCGGCCTCCAGCGTCTCGATCTCGCCGGGCAGATTGGCCAAATCCCGCACCTCGCGGTTGCTGAGGGTGAGGCGCCCGCCCCGAGGCTTGGCCGCCTCGACAGAAGCCCCCGCCGAAGCTGATGAGGCGCCGACCGCTTCCGCCGCCTGCGCGCCGGGGAGCGCTTGCCGCACGGTTGGCCGTGTCGCTGCCCTCCGCGCCGGCCTGCCCGGATGACGACGCGATGACCGCCGCGCCGAAGCCTGACGGCGCCTGGTTCGGCTGAGTCTGACGCCAGGCCAGCCAGTCGGAATAGCCGCCCACCAGCTCCAGCCAGTGGCCATCGCCCTGGGCCACCAGCACCGACGTGACCACGTTGTCGAGGAAGCGCCGGTCGTGGCTGACCAGCAGCAGCGTGCCCGGGTAGGACTGCAGCATGCTCTCCAGCAGGTCGATGGATTCCAGGTCCAGGTCGTTGGTGGGCTCGTCCAGCACCAGCAGGTTGGCCGGGCGGGCAAACAGGCGCGCCAGCAGCAGGCGGTTGCGCTCACCGCCCGACAGGGTGCGCACCGGCGAGTTGGCGCGGTTGGACGGGAAACAGGAAGTCCTGCAGATAGCTCACGATGTGGCGACGCGCGCCATTGATCTCGACGTATTCCGAGCCGGGGCTGACCGTGTTGGCCACGCTCTGCTCGGGGTCGAGCTGCTCGCGCAGCTGATCGAAATAGGCAATCTGCAGGTTGGAGCCCAGCCGCACCGAGCCGGTGTCGGGCGGGTACTCGCCCAGAATGAGCTTGAGCAGCGTGGACTTGCCGATGCCGTTGGGCCCGATCAGGCCGATGCGGTCACCGCGCATGATGGTGAGGTCCAGGTCGCGCACCAGGCAGCGCCCGCCCAGGCTGATGCCAGCCTGGCGGGTCTCGCAGACCAGCTTGCCGGAGCGCTCGCCCGCATCCACCCCCAGGCGGATCTGGCCGGTGCGCTCGCGCCGGGCGGCCCGTGCCTCGCGCAGCGCCTCCAGTCGCCGCACGCGACCTTCGTTGCGGGTGCGGCGCGCCTCGATGCCCTTTGCGGATCCAGACCTCTTCCTGCGCCCAGAACTTGTCGAACTTGCGGTTGGCCACCGCCTCGGCTTCCAGCTGCTCGCCGCGCACCTTCTCATAGGTGGCGAAGTTGCCGGGAAAGCTGCGCACCAGCCCGCGATCCAGCTCGATGATGCGGGTAGCCACCTGGTCAAGGAAGCGCCGATCGTGCGTGATGATGATGGCCGCCGGCCCTGCGTTGACGATGGCCTCCAGCGCCTCGATGGCCTCGATGTCGAGATGGTTGGTGGGCTCGTCCAGCAGCAGCAGGTCGGGCTCCAGCGCAAAGGCCAGCGCCAGCGCCGCGCGCTTGTTCTGCCCACCCGAAAGCCCTTCGGGGTCAACCTCCGGGTCGACACCGAAGCGGTCCAGCTCGGCCTGCAGCCGCGCCTGCAGCGCCCAGTAGCGTCGTTCGTCCCGCTCGTCCACCAGCCCGGCGGCCGTGCCACGCGCCAGCAGGCTCTCGAAGAGCGTGCCGGCCGGCGGCAACACCGGCTCCTGCTCCACCAGCACAATGCGCAGGCCGTCGCGCACCACTGCACGCCCGTCATCGAGCTGGATTCGGCCGGCAATGACGTTGAGCAGACTGGACTTGCCGGTGCCGTTGCGACCGATCAGCCCCGAGCCGTTCGCCGGCAGTGAGGGTGAAGGCCGCCCCATCCAGCAGGGGTGGGCACCGAAGGCCAGGCCGGCATCGATCAGGCTGAAGAGGACACTCACGGAAGGGATCTCGTTGCAGGTGGAGGGGCGTCAGGTCAGTGTCGATGGCTCCCCGGCCCCGCCTGTAGATGGGCAGGCCCGAAGAACGGAGAGCCGCGCACACCGCTGGCGGGTCAACCGCCAACCGGGTGAGCGCAGACAGACACTTCCGGGATTCTAGGAGCTTGGGCGGCAGAAAGCACCCTGGCCCCTCATCGCTGCGCGCCATCAGTCCCGAGCACACCCGGCCTGAAACACGTGCGTGGCCGGCCCGCAGGATGGGGCCGGCCTGCCTGGCTGAGCCGACCTCAGCCTTTGGCCAGCGGCTGCGTCCGTGTCTCCAGCCACGCCAGTGCAGCGCCCCTGCAGGCGCGGTGCCAGCTTCTCGCGCACCAGCGCGTGGTAGCGTTCACCCACTGGATCTCCGTGGGGGTCATCAGCGCCGTGTCCATCAGCCGCGTGTCGATGGGGCAGAGCGTGAGCGGCTCGAAGTGGAGGAACTGGCCGAATTCCGTTTCCTGCGGGTTTGCCACCGGCTGGTTCACCACCAGGTTCTCGATGCGGATGCCCCACTTGCCGGGCCGGTAGATGCCGGGCTCGATGGACGTGATCATGCCCACCTTCAGTGCGCCTTGCGGCAGCACCGGCGCGTGCCAGGAAATCACCTGCGGGCCTTCATGCACGTTCATGAAGTAGCCCACGCCATGGCCGGTGCCGTGGCCATAGTCGCACCGCTGCCGCCATGGGCTTGCGGCAGATGGCATCCAGCAGCGGACCGGCAATGCCTTCCGGGAAGATCGTCTCGGCCAGCGCGATGTGCGCCTTCAGCACCAGCGTGTTGTCACGCTTGTGCGCGGCGCTGGGCGTCCCCACCGGCACCACGCGGGTGATGTCGGTGGTGCCGTTCAGGTACTGGCCGCCGGAATCGATCAGCAGGAGACCGTCGCCGCGGATCTCGCTGTACGCCTCGGGCGTGGCTGAATAATGGGGCAGCGCGGCATTGGCGTTGAAGCCGGCAATGGTGCCGAAGCTGGGCGAGACGAAATTCGGCCGCTGGCTGCGAAATTCCAGCAGCATCCGGTCGATATCCAGCTCGTTGAGCACTTCGCCCCAGGCCAGGCGGGCCTCGAAATCGGCAAAGAAATGGCAGAGCGCCACGCCGTCCTCGATCATCGCCTCACGGGTGTGGGCCACGTCGGCCGGCGACTTGACGGACTTGAAGAGCGTGCTGGGGTTGACCGACTCGATGACCGGCACCGTGCCCTTCAGCGATTGCAGCGTGCTGGCGGCCACCTTGGCCGGATCCACCAGCAGGCTGTCGGACAGCCGGGCGATGTCATCTGCCGCCTTCTCGTAGGGCGCCACCGAAATGCCGGCCGCCGCCAGCGCCTCACGGGCAGGCGCCGTCAGGCGCGAGTCGTCCACATACAGCGTGGCGCTGGACGCCCCTGATGAGCAGGTGCGCCAGGAACACCGGGTTGTAGGAAACATCGTTGCCGCGCAGGTTGGTGAGCCAGGCGATGTCGTCCAGCGACGAGATCAGGTGATGGGCTGCGCCCTTTTCCTGCATGGCGGCGCACGCAGGGCCAGCTTCTCGGCGGCGGTTTCCGACACGAATTCCGCCGGATGCACCACCACCGGCTCGGCCGGCAGCGCGGGACGCTCCGTCCAGATGCCGGCCAGCAGGTCCGTATCGGCCCGCAGCTGGATGCCCTTGGCCACGAAGGCCTGCTCCAGCTGGCGCTTGGCTGCACGCGACAGCATGTCAGGCGCCACACCCACCACCGCGCCCTGCCCCAGTGCCTCGGCCAGGGCTTCCACATGCGTGCGCCCCCGGCCCAGCTTCTGCAGCTCGATGCCGGTGCCGGCCAGCTCGCGCCGTGGCCTGCTCCCAGTAGCGGCTGTCGGCCCACAGCTCGGCCGTGGAGGCGGTGACCACCAGCGTGCCCACCGAACCCGTGAAGCCCGACACCCAGCGCCGGCCCCTGCCAGTGCTCAGGCAGGTATTCGGATAGGTGCGGATCGGCCGACGGAATGATCCAGGCATCAATGCCCTGTTTCTGCATGGCCTGGCGCAGTGCGGCCAGACGTTGGACGGGGCCCTGCAGGGCGGAGGAAGAAGAGACAGCGTTCATGACGAAAAAAATAGGATCCTGGATGACCGAGAAATCAGGAGAAAGACGGGGAAGACTACAGTAGGCAGCAAGTACGACAGACTGCATGAGCCGGCAGGCCGTGCCCTTCAGGACGGCCTACCGCCAGGACGGATGCGCCGCCCCCTCAATCCACGTCCTTCAGCATGCGGTTGAGCACCGGCACCAGCACCAGCAGCGCGACCGCACACACCAGACTGATCACCGTCAGCTCGACATAGAAGTCTGCGGCGACTTCCTGCTGTAGTGGGCATCGAACAGCACGCCCCCTGCCGTGAAGCCCAGCGACAGCGACAGGAAGTTCACCGCCACCATCTGCGTGCGGAACGAGGCCGGTGCGATCTTGGTAGCCAGCGAGATGGCGATGGGCGAAATGAGCAGCTCGGCCACCGTGACCAGGAAGAGCACGCCCACGAACACCAGCATCGACATCGGCTCGCCCGCCTTGATGTAAGGCACGAAGCAATAGTAGCCCGCCGCCAGCACGAAGAGCGAGAGCACGAACTTCATTGGCGTGCGGGGCCGCCTGTCACCCAGCTTCGTCCACAGCGTGGCCATCGTGCCCGCCAGGATGATCACCCACAGGCTCTGGGCCGAAGCCGACCACGACACCGGTGCCTCCCAGTCCCCGAAGCGGCGCACCACCGTCTCGTCAAAGTACACCACCACCGACGTGAACACCTGGAACCACAGCATCCAGAACACGCAGGCCGCCAGGAAAAAGCGGCACATAGGCCAGCACGTGGCGCTTCTCGCTGGCCGAGAAACTGGGGCCCCAGCAACATGCGCCCGAAGTAGCCCAGCACGGCCACAATGTTGACGCCCAGCACCACCGACGAGAAGTTGCCCGTGTGGATGACCTTCGCCCCGAAGAGCGCACCAACCACCGCGATCACGGCAACAGCGGCAAGCTGCATGCGCACGCGCTGCGCAGGCGACAGCGGATTGGGCACCGGCAGCTGCGGTAGCGCCGCCCGACCGCGCGCATAGCGCCACAGCCCGAAGGCCATGCCCAGCGCCGCGGCACCAAAACCATAGTGGAAACCCATCTCGGTCTGCAGCACGCCGGTCAGCAGCGGCCCGAAGAAACCGCCGATGTTCACGGCCAGATAGAAGATGGAAAAAGCCCGCATCGCGCAGCGCATGCCACTGCGGGTCCTCGTAGAGCGCCCCCACCATGGCACTGGCCGACGACTTCACCCCGCCACTGCCCAGCGCAATGCACACCAGACCCACTACCAGCCCAGGAATGCCCGGCAGCAGCGCCAGCGCAATGTGCCCCAGCATCACCACGATGCCGGAATAGAACAACGTGCGCTCGGCCCCCAGCACCCGGTCAGCCAGCCAGCCACCCAGGATGGTGGCCAGATAGACGCTGCCCCCGTAGATGCCGACAATGCCGCCCGCCAGCCCCTGGTCGATGCCCAGCCCTCCCCGGGTGACCCTCGTAGTAGAGATAGATGAGCAGGATGCTCTGCATCCCGTAATAGGAAAAAGCGCTCCCACAGCTCGATGTGAAAAGAGCGTGGACAGCGGCCGGGGATGACCGAAGAAAGTGTCCGGGACGTGACGTGACATGTGCCTCTCCTTGCGCGCCCGGGCGGCACGAAGGGACGGCAACGCAACACACCCGGAACAGGTCTCGTGGTTCTGACCGGAAGACCTGCTCGGACGCCCGGCCCTTTTCAGCCCCGGTTCGCCGAGCGTACCGAAAGATTGAAAAAGTGTGTTGAATGTACTACGGACTGGGGGCATGTCCGGGGCCGCAAGGGCCGGTAAAGGCCCCTGAAAGGGATGGTTCAGGGAAAACCCTGATCAACCCGCGTGTTGCTCCCGCAGCCGGCGGGCGGCCTGCACCATGCCGGCCAGCGCCGGCAGCACCTCCAGCCATTGGCGCGTCTTCAGGCCGCAGTCTGGGTTCACCCAGAGCCGCTCAGCCGGGATGCGCTGCGCCGCCTTCTCCATCAGGTCCACCATATGCTGCACCGTGGGCACGTTGGGCGAATGGATGTCGTAGACGCCAGGTCCAATCTCGTTCGGATAGCTGAAGTCATCGAAGGCATCCAGAAGCTCCATGTCGGAGCGCGAGGTCTCGATGGTGATCACGTCCGCATCCATGGCCGCAATGGCGGGCATGATGTCGTTGAACTCCGAATAGCACATGTGGGTGTGGATCTGGGTGTCGTCGGCCACGCCATTGGCCGTGATGCGGAAGCACTCCACCGCCCAGTCCAGGTACTCCTGCCATTGCGCCCGACGCAGCGGCAGCCCCTCGCGCAGCGCCGCCTCGTCGATCTGGATGATGCCGATGCCGGCCTTTTCCAGATCCAGCACCTCCTGGCGGATGGCCAGCGCCAGTTGCCGGCAGGTCGTGGCACGCGGCTGATCATCGCGCACGAACGACCAGTTCAGCATCGTTACCGGACCGGTGAGCATGCCCTTCATCGGGCGCTTCGTGAGCGACTGTGCATGCTGCGCCCAGGCCACCGTCACTCAGATGCGGACGGCTGATGTCACCGAACAGGATGGGCGGCTTCACGCAGCGCGACCCATAGGACTGCACCCAGCCGAAGCGGCTGAACGCATAGCCTCCCAGCTGCTCGCCAAAGTACTCCACCATGTCGTTGCGCCTCGGGCTCGCCATGCACCAGCACGTCCAGCCCCAGCGTCTCCTGCTCGCGCACACAGCGGGCCACCTCGGCCCGCATGGCCTGCCTCGTAGGCCGCCGCATCAATCTCGCCAGCCTTGAACTGACGACGCCTGGCGGATTTCGGCCGTCTGCGGGAAGGAGCCGATGGTGGGTGGGAAACACCGGCAACTGGAAGCGGGTCCGCTGGGCGCTGCGCCCGCACCGCGTAGGGGCTCTGGCGCGTCGTTGCGGCCTCCGTGGCGCATTGGGCCAGCGCCGCCTGCACGGCCGGGTTGTGGACACGCGGTGAACGACGACGCGACTCGATCGCCTGTCGATTGGCCGCCAGCTCGTCCCGCACGGCGTCACGCCCTTCATTGATGGCCCGGGCCAGCACGCGCAGCTCATCCAGCTTCTGGCGTGCAAAGGCCAGCCACGACTTCAGCTCGGCATCCAGCCCGTCCTCGCTGGCCAGATCCACCGGCACATGCAGCAGCGAGCACGACGGCGCCAGCCACAGCCGATCACCCAGCCGCACCGCCACCGGCTCCAGCCAGTCCAGCACCGCCTCCAGATCAGTCTTCCAGATGTTGCGACCATCAATGACGCCCAGCGACAGCACCTTGTGCGTCGGCAGCAGGTTCAGCAGGGGCTTCGCGTCCTCGCGGCCACGGATGGCGTCCAGATGCAGCCCCGCCACCGGCAGATTCGCCGCCAGCCAGGCATTCTCCTTCAGCGGACCGAAATACGTGGCCAGCAGCACCTTGATGCGCACGCTCTTGAGGTGGTGATAGGCCAGGTTCAGCGCATGCTGCCAGTCCGGTGACAGCTCGGTCACCAGAATCGGCTCGTCGATCTGCACCCATTCCACCCCTGCATCGGCCAGCACCTGCAGCAGCTCCGTGTACACCGGCAGCAACCGTGGCAGCAGCGACAGACGGTCCAGATCGGGATGCGCCGCATCACGCACCTTGCCCAGCGCCAGATAGCAGACCGGACCCAGCAGCACCGGCTTGGCTGCCACGCCCCTGCGCCCGGGCCTCGGCCAGCTGCGCCAGAATCCGCGACGGATCCAGCCGGAAGGTCGTGTCGGCGGCGAACCCGGCACGATGTAGTGATAGTTGGTGTCGAACCACTTGGTCATCTCGCCGGCGGCCACACCAGCCTCGACACCATGTGTGCCGGGCGCACAGCCACAGGCGGCCTTGTCGGGCGGAACTTTCCGCCAGCGTGGAATCCTGTTCCGACGCAGGGACCACGGCCTGGCTGTCCTGCCCCGCCGGCTCGGTACCCGGCGCCGAACGCCCTCGAGCCACCCGGAAGTAGTTGTCCAGGTCATCGCCGTCATAGCCACGCACCCGCGCCGGCAGGTTTCCCAGCGTGAAGCTCATGTCGAGCACCTGGTCGTAGAACGAGAAATCCCCCACCGGGACCCAGTCCAGACCCGACTGATCCTGCCAGTGACGGCTGCGCAGCTCCGCGCCGACCTGCTGAAGCGCCTCGCGCGAGGACTCGCCCCGCCAATAGGCCTCCAGCGCGAATTTCAGTTCCCTGTCGCGCACCAATGCGCGGGAACCCCAGGGAATGCGTGCTTGCTATGATCTTCTCATGCGTTGCCGATGAGCAGAGCCGCATGGTAGAGAGCCAAATCCATGAATGAAAAATGCTATTCTTTCATCGATCGATCAATAATTTTCATGGCTTGGCGCATGGCCACCTTCCTGGAACGCATCCATCTGAAATCATCCAGGCTGTTGACCGGCACGGCTCACTGACCGCCGCCGCCGAACGCCTGCACCTCACCCAGCCGGCCCTCAGCCATTGCATCCGCAAGCTGGAGGACCAACTGGGCACCCCATCTGGCACCGCGAAGGCCGCAACCTGCGTCCCACCCAGGCCGGCCTCTCACCTGCTGGGCGTTGCCAACCGATTGCTGCCCCAACTGCAGCACGCCGAAGAACGCCTGCGCCAGTTTGCCCGTGGCGAACGAGGCACCCTGCGCATCGGCATGGAATGCCACCCTGTGCTACCAATGGCTGCTGAAGGTGGTGGCCCCCTACCTGCGCACCTGGCCTGCCGTGGACGTGGACGTAAAGCAGAAGTTCCAGTTCGGCGGCATCGGGGCCCTGTTCAATGACGAGATCGACCTGCTGGTGACCCCTGACCCCTGTACCGCCCCCGGCCTGCGCTACGAAGCCGTCTTCGACTACGAACAGGTGCTGGTGGTGGCACAGAGCCACCCGCTGGCCCATCAGGTCGACGTGCAACCCGAACAGCTGGCGGACGAGACCCTGATCACCTCACCCCGTCGGCATCGACCGCCTGGACATCTACACCCAGTTCCTGACCCCCGCCGGCATCGCGCCCCGCCATCACCGACAGATCGAGACCACCGACATCATGCTGCAGATGGTGGAAAGCGGCCGCGGCGTGACCGCCCCGCCCCGCTGGCTGGTCGAAGAGAACATGCAGCGCTTTGCCGTGGTGCCGCTGCGCCTGGGCCCCTCACGGAGTGGCCAAGCAGATCTTCCTGGGGCTCCGGGAGGGCGAGGATGAGGTGGATTATCTGCGGGGTTTGTGGAGCTGGCGCGGGAGCAATCCGGGCGTGAGCGGCCTGAGGCCACCCTGCCTCGAACGCCTGGGTGAGCTGAAGACCTGTCCTGGCCGAACAACGTCTGATCGACGTCCGCGGCGGCAAGATCCAGCCCCTGTCACTGGAAGACGTGATGAAGCACCAGCTGGTCTGGAGGATTGAAATCGTCGGGAGGTGTATCGGCGGTAGGCGCGGTGGGGTGGTCGGGATAGGCGCCTGGCCGCTCTTTAGTCTGAAGTACACCTGTCCGCCAGGTTCCCCTCACACCCCAACCACTCCGCCACCCCACGGCCAAACAGCAGGATGGCGGCCGCAAAGACAAAGAGCAGCACAATGAACCAGATGGGTTCGTCGATGCGGTTGCGGGCTGACTGGCGCAGCAACAGCAGGGTGAAGGCAGGGTAGACCAGCACGCCGGCGATGGAGGTGGTACTGACCTGGCCCAGGCGTCCGTCGATGGGGGTGAGGACCAGGACCGAGGGCACCAGGCCGTAGACGAGGGATATCCACCAGCCGCCCAGCGGGGAACGTGCCCTGCTGGCCGATGCAGTGGTTTCGGCGCGGGTGTCGGTCTGGTCTTGTCGCATGGCGTCGCCCCCTGTCTGTGGCTTTTGCGGGCAGGCAGTCGGCCGCGCGGGTGGCCGCTGTCTTCCTCGGTGGCAGCATCTTGATGGGCTGCTCATGTACCGGTCATCCGGGGCTGGAAAGGCGGCCCTGTCCTGCCGCGGCCTGCCCGATGCCTGGTTCTTCGAGTGTATCCAGCGAACGCCTCCTTCCGGCACTCTTGCCCCTGGTTTTACCCGGCCATCCTTGCGGTGCCGGCCATGCCAAGGGTGCTGAATGAGTGCACACCCCATCGGCTACACTTGCCGGGCGGTCGGTAACGGCCGTTTCCCCGATTCACCCCTGCCTCTCTGCCATGCCCTCCTCCACCGCATCCTCTTCCCTTCGCTCCTGATCATTGGCACGGGCGGCACCATTGCCGGGGTGGCCCCGTCGGCAGGCAGCACGGCCGGCTACCAGGCAGGGGCGCTGCCCATCGGGCAGATTCTGGATTCGGTACCAGGACCATCCACGCTGGTACCGGAGGGGCGGCTGGCCACCGAGCAGGTCTTCTCGATTCCCAGCGAGCAGATGAGCGGGACGCACTGGCTGCAGCTGGCGGGCCGGCTGCGGGCATGGCTGGGCGGTGACAAGGCGCCGGATGCCATCGTCATCACGCACGGCACCGACACGCTGGAGGAGACGGCGTTCTTCCTGTCGCTGGTGCTGCCGCCCACGCGGCCGGTGCTGCTGACAGGGCGCGATGCGGCCGGCCAGCGCGCTCAGTGCCGATGGGCCGGGCAATCTGTACGATGCTTGCCGCTTTGCGCTGGCAGCACGGCAGGCTGGCATCGGCGGAGTGTTCGTGAGCTTTGGCGGCCGGGTGCTGCGTGCGGATGCGGTGTACAAGCAGCATGCCAACCGGACGGATGCGTTTGCGCAGCGCTACGGTCAGCCGGTGGCCTGGCTGGAGGCAGACCGGCCGTGCTGGCAGCAACCCTTGCCGGGCGGGATGGGGCTGCTGGGGGAGTTTGCTGCGCTGCCGATGATGCGAGACGGCTCCGACACCAGCGTCCCGCACGCAGACAGCCATTTCGGCACGCAGGTGCCCGCTGGAACGCAGCAGGCGGGAACCGGCTCACTGTCGGGTGACGCGCCCCTGCCCCCGGTGGGCATCGTGCCCCAGCATGTGGATGCTGACCCGGCCATGGTGGCGTGGCTGCGGTCACGTGGCTGCCAGGGGCTGGTGCTGGCCGGCACGGGCATCGGCACCATGCCGGCGCCCATGCGGGCGGCGCTGGCACAGGCGCGCCGCGAGGGTTGCCTGGTGGTGCGCGCCAGTCGGGTGCCGGAAGGCTACGGGACGCAATACCGAAGCCAGGCCGGAAGATGGCGATGATGCGCTGGATTTCATCGCATCCGGCTGGCTGGATGCCCGCAAGGCGCGCATTCTGCTGCAGCTCTGCCTGGCGGCCGGGATGCATGACACCCGGAGGTTCAGGCGCCTTCGAGCGTTGTTCACCGTGAGGCGGCCTTTCCTGGACTGACCCGGCCGTCCTGGCTCAACGTCCCCTGCGAATCCTCCAACCGATCCAGCCGCTGGGCCAGGCGACGCACGCCGTCGGACCAGTCCTCGAACTCGGCCTCGAGAGACCAGCACGCCCGTGCCGGAAGACAGATGATCGGACAGGGCGTCCTGCAGCCGGCTGCCCACTTCAGCGGCATGCACGCGAGCATCACGCCAGAACTGGCCGGCGCGGTGCGCGGCCACATCGCCCACCACCTGGCTCAGATCTTCCTCCACGTCCCAGTGCAGGGCCTTGGCCACGTCGCCCAGGGCCTGGGCCAGCATCACGTCGCCTTCGATGCGCAACGTGGCGCCCAGCGCCAGCGGGCCTTCGCGCAGCACCCGAAAGAGCGCATCCACGGTGGGGCGTGCCGTCAGCACCACGGCCGGTTCCTCCCCGGAGACGGCCGTCAGCATGCCGTCGACGCCGATACGGGCATCGGCCTGCAGGGTGGGTAGGCGCAGGAAGCCCTCGTCGGATGCCGGTTCGGCGCTGACCTTCGGGGCTGCGGCCGAACGCGGGGCAGCGCCCGCCTTCGCGGGACGGGGCGCTGCCTTGCCCCCCTGCCCGCCTGCGGTGGGCGGCAAGGCCGGATGCGCACCACGTGGCCCGCGTGACTGGCCAGCAGTTCACGCAGCCAGGGCTGCTGGCCGGTGACGTGATTGATGGCCGACAGCACCAGCTGGGCAACGGGGGAGCGGGATCTGGAACATGGTGGTATCTCGGCGGAACTGGCGGCCATTATAGGCACCATGAAAAACCCGCCCCTGACGCATGTAGCGTGGGGCGGGTGTCTGTCCCACAGGGTTGGGGGCGCGGGCTTCGTGAAGGTGCTGCCCTCGACCTGCCCGGCGCCGGCAGGCAGCGCCCGTGGCCTGGGTGCCGATCAGCCGATCAGTTGGGCTGCTGGATGCCGCCAGCACCCAGCCGGAAGCGCCGGAGGCGGGGCGGGTGAAGTTCCAGATCTCGGAGAACGGCTCGGCTGGGCTGTTGGGCTCTTCGCGGATGAGGCCGCTGAAGAGCACGCTGGCCACCAGGATGGGGCCTTCCTGGTGCATGCCGGTCAGTCTCGGCGTTCAGTTCGACCACTTCGGTAGTCTGCGGGGCGCTGCCGCGCTGCATCATGTCGATGTTCAGCTCGCCGAACATCTCGGGCGAGGTGAACTCGCGCAGGTCGTCGGCGTTGCGGGCGTCGAAGGCAGCCTGCAGGCGCACGAACTGACCTTGGCCTGGCGCACGAAGGCTTCGGTGTCGAAACCGCTGGCACCTGCACTGGCAGCGGTGTAGCCGCTGACAGTCGGGTCGGCAGCAGCAGGCGCCTCGAGCTGCACCGGAGGCCGGCGGCTGGCTGAACAGGCCACCGGCGTTGCTGTTCTGGCGGAACATGTCGTTCTGGCCCGGCTTACCGCTGTTGTTGAAGGCGTCACGCAGGTTGCCGGCAAACGGCGCGCCGCTGCCGGCTGCCTGTGCCTGCTGCTGTTGCTGCAGACGCTTGCCGAACATGCGGAAGGCAAAGATGGCCAGGCCGGCCAGCAGGATCATCAGCAGGAAGATGCCGGAGCCTTCACCCAGGCCGAAGGCCGAGGCCAGGGCGCTGAGGCCCAGGCCGGCGGCCAGACTCGCCCAGCAGGCCCATGCCGAAGCCGGGCCGACGGCCGTTGCTGGCCTGGGCAGCCTGCTGTTGCCGGTTGTTGGCCATGGCGTTGTTCTGCTGGGCCGGCGCGGTGCGTTGAATGGTGCTGTTCTGGCGACCGATGCTGCGGCCGCCACCGATCCGGGCGGCTTCGGCGCTGTCGGTAAAGAGCATGACCGAGCTGGCCAGCACGACCATCAGCATCATCAGGAATTTTTCATGTGAGTTCCTCTGTCCAAGCGAATGTGGTTGGGCAACGGGGAAACTGGGGAAGGCCGAAAATGGGCGTTTTCCCGGGGGCCGAGGGCTCGGCCAGGCTTTTTGCCACCATCTACCGGGTATCTTCCCGGATCGACCACCCAACGTGCACGAAAACACGGAGTGTGGCGTGACATGCCCTGCAGATGGGGGCTGTCCGCCAAAAATACAACAGGAAGCGAAAAACCACAACGCCCGTTTGTGCAGGGCTGCGGGGCCAGCGGGCGGCAGGCCCTGACATGCAGCGTACCGCAGGCCGCCCCGGCGAGATCGGGGCAAGGGATCAGGTCAGGCCCGGAATCAGTCCAGCCGCACGCCCTGGATGCAGGGCCACCACGCCGGCGGTCATGTTGAAGTAGCGCACCTGACCGAAGCCGGCGTCACGGAACATCTGGGCCAGGGTTTCCTGGTCGGGGGTGCATGCGGATGGATTCGGCCAGGTAGCGATAGCTCTCGGCGTCGTGGGCGACGACCTTGCCGATGAGGGGCAGCACGCCGAAGGAGAAGGCGTCGTAGGGACGGCGCAGCGGCTCCCAGACCTTGGAAAATTCCAGCACCAGTGCCTTGCCGCCGGTCTTGAGGACGCGGTGGATCTCCTTCAGGGCCTCTTCCTTGTGAGTCATGTTGCGCAGGCCGAAGGCCAGCGTCACGCGGTCGAAGCTCTTGTCGGGGAACGGCAGTTTCTCGGCGTCGCACTGCACGGTGGGGACGGTCAGGCCGTCATCCAGCGCCCGGTCACGGCCCACGGCCAGCATGGCCGCGTTGATGTCGGTCATCCAGACCTCGACGCCGGGCTTCTTGGCCATGGCACGGGCCAGGTCGCCACTGCCGGTGGCCAGATCCAGCACCTTCATGCCGGGGCGCAGGGCCGCCTGACCCACGGTGAAGTGCTTCCAGAGCCGATGCAGACCGCCCGACATCAGGTCATTCATCAGGTCGTAGCGGCTGGCCACCGAATCGAACACGCCACGCACCCGGCCAGCCTTCTCGGTGGCACTCGACCTGCTGGTAGCCAAAATGGGTTTTCTCGTGGGTGTCGGGCATGAAAGCCTCCGTGAATGGTGTTTTTTTGTCTACGGGTGAGGAGCGTGCCTTCACCCGGAAGCGGCACGCCGCGGGGTCTGTGATTGCCCTGGCAGCGGCCGGATGCAAGAGGGAGCAGGTACCGATCAGCCGCCGCAGCCGCCACCACCCCCACAGCCGCCGCCGTGGTGCTTTGGGTGGGGAGGTTCGGCGTTGCCCACGCGACTGAGCCCCCGGGCCTCGAGCTTCGCCAGGTAGTCCTTCCAGAGGACGTCCTGGTCCTCTGCCCAGCTGGTAGAGATAGTCCCAGGAATAGATGCCGGAACCGTGGCCATCGCTGAAGACCGGGCGGATGGCGTAATTGCCCACCCTGCTCGATCTCGGTGATCAGGACTTTCACGCTTGCCGTACTGCAGCACGGCCTGGTCGGGCGAATGGCCCCTGCACTCGGCCGAGGGCGAGTTGACGCGCAGGAACTCGAAGCTGAAGCGGAAGGCGGAGCCGTCACTGAAGTCCACGCCCAGCTCGCGCGAGCGCTGGTGGACAACGATGTTGGTGGGAAGCGGGGCATTCTGGGCCAGGCCAGCCATGATGACGGGATTGCAACACTGGTTGTTGAACAGTGCCTGCCGGGCAGACTCTGATAATCTTCAGACGGGGCCAGGCCCACGCCGATCCTGTGATGGTACCCGATTGGCGCGGGCCCGATACGTTCTCGCCCGTCGGTCATCGGCGGCAGACCGTCGGCCGTTGCTGCTTTTCCGGCGGCCTCGATATTGTGTGCCCAGTGGCGCATCATGCGGCCGCCAGGGTTCCTTCCTTCGCCAGCACTCACCAGGAGTTGCATTCCATGTCGAAACACGTTTCCGCCGCCGGCAGCCAGCCGGCCCTGTCCCGCCTGCCGCTGCAGGCTGCCGCCCTGCTGGCCGGCCTGGCGCTGGCTGCCTGCAGCCACCTGCCCTCCTCGAAGGAGAGCGCCTCGACCGCCACGAAAGAGGCGGCTGCACCGGCTGCTGCCCAGACCGCCCCGGCCCCGGCCAGCAACCTGGAAGTGACCGCCACGATGACGATGAGCTGCGTGCCGACCAAGGAAGCCCAGGCACTGGGTCTGGTGCGCACCGAGGAAGTGCAGGCTGTCTACAAGATGCCCGCCGACAACCAGCCCGGCGATGCCGTGGTGGAGCTGAAGTTCGGCAACAAGGAATACACGCTGCACGAAGGCCCCGCCGCCTCCGGCTCGCGCCATGTCACGTCCGACGCCCCTGTCGCCGCGTCACCAGGGTTTCTCGTGGCACAGCAAGCGCAATGAGGCCATCATTGCCGGCCTGGTGCCTGCCAGCGGCGTGAATGAAGTGGTGGATGGCCCGCTGCCCTATCGCTGCCTGGAAGCCAACTGATCCTGAAGGGCCCGTGCCGAAGGCCGGGCCCCATGGAGATTTCACGCAGAAAGCGCGCCGGCCAGCCAGCTTCGGAAGGCCGGCAGCGCTGCCGAGACCCGTTCCGCAACGGCACGGTGTTCTTCACCGTCAGCCGGACGCAAGACTCGGCGACCAAACCGATCCCGGAAACTGCGGGTCGGACGGCCAGCGACCGATGATGTGCCAGTGCAGATGCGGCACCTGGTTGCCAAAACTGGCCAGATTCACCTTGGCGGGCCGGAAATGACGGCGCACGCCATCTTCAGCACCGACAGCACGCGCCACAGATACAGCCTGTCGGCATCGGACAGATCGGTCATCTCGGGCAGATGCTGCTGCCAGATGACCTGAAAAATAGGCGGGCTGCCCCGCTTCGGTTCCCACGTGAATGACGCGCAGCCGCTCGTCCTGCCAGAGAACGTCTTCCCCGCTGGATGGCAGAGCGGGCAATCGGGGGCTTCCAGGGGCGGTTGTCAGTCGCGCTTGATCCGGCAAAGGCAGGTCAGTCCAGGGCGTCCTTGGGCAGCACCACCAGTGAAGTTGTCGATGTCGGTAGCGCTGCGCGACCCCAATTGGAGTTGAACAGCACACGGGTGAAATCGGATTGACGGTGGCCTGCGGCTCGGTCCAGTAGCCATTGTAGGCGCCATGATGGTAGGCCAGCCCTTCACCTGCGGATGGGGCGTCAGGCTCACGGCCATCAGCTTCTCGTGCAACCACTGGCGCTTGCCGTCGGCGGCATAGGTGGAGACCAGCACCCAGCCCGGCTTCTTGAAGGCCCGCCTGGAGAAGTGCAGCGCGGTGGCGCTGTGATCCAGGTAGGTCTTGAAGAGCGTCGTGCGCCTGCCGGTCTCCAGATCGGTCATGAAGACGTCGCCATCCGGGCTCTGATAGTCGATGGAGACATAGACGTCACGCCCCCGCCCGTCCACGGCAATGTCGGAGTGCTCGGACTTGTGGTGCAGCTGCGTACTTCTGAAGTCCAGCGTCCAGGCACGGGTGCCCACGCCCTCGGTGTCGCCCGAGACCACGCAGCGCTTGCCCCCGGACTCATGCTGACGTGGTCGGGCCGGTCACCCTGGTGTCCATCTTGCCCAGAATGCGGTCTTCCTTCATGTCCCAGGCAAAGACGCCCAGCGAGTGCCACTCGGCATCGTCCACCATGAAGCACCAGTAGCGACCGTCCGCCGAAGGCGCCCCCTCGGCCTTGGTCCAGGCCGCAGCCGCACCGGGCCAGATCTTCTTCAGGCGGTCGCCAAAATCGGCCACCTCGCGCACCGAGCCGCTTTTGACGTTCAGCTCGTAGAGCATCATGCCCAGGCCGTTGGCGGGCATGAAGTAAAGCAGGTCGGGATCGGTGGGGTGCCACTGCAGCTCGGCATCGCCGGCCGGCTTGGAGAGGCGCTCCACATACTCCAGCGTGTTGCCGTCATACAGGGTGCCAGGTGCCATCGTTGGCGCCGATGAGGATGCGGCTGCCATCGGCATTGAAGGCCTGGCGGCGGGAGTAGTCGCCGGGCAAAGCGCGCCAGCTTCTCCTCGGCGTGATCGGTGACGCGCACCACACAGTTGCCGTAGGCCGGGTCAGTCTCCGCAGGCCTTTTTATCGGCCGAGGCAGATCAGGCACGCCCTGCCCCTGCGTCCGCCTGGGGGTCGATGGACTTGAGCCGCCGCTGCTTGTGCTGGCCAGAAGCGTGGTACAAACCCCTTGGTGCCGGTAACAGCAGAAATGGAAGCGTCCCCGCCACTGCCACCTGCTCCGCTTCCGCCAGCAGCACCTGCAGTGCCGGCATCACCACTGCCAGCGGCCGAGCAGCCAAGCATCAGCATGGCGGCAGACAGCACCAGCCAGCCGGCACGCCGCGAACCGGGCCGGGCAACGCCTGGGTGACTGGAAACAGGGATTCTGCGGGATGGGCCACCACGGACGTGGCAGCAGACTCGCCCGACGCGGACGCGGCGGGCGAGAAGCGAGCGAAATTCAGTCATGGTGCTGCGCGCAATGGAAAGGCTTGCAGCAGCATTGTTTTCATGGAAACGTTGCGGCCAGCTGCCGCACGGCCCAACACAAAGCGCAAGAAGCGTGACAGAGATGGCAGGGTTGTGTCAGGTCGGATAAGAGCGGCAAGCATGCCGACCTCAGGCACGGGCGGCAGGCTGCCGACCGTCGATCAGTCGATCCAGTCGACGCGCGCCAGACGCTTGACGAGCTTGACCCAGGTGGAAACCATGGCACTGGCCAGCACGCCGATGCCGATGCCACCGCCAACGACCTTGGCGCGAGCATGCGCCCAGAAGTCGTCCATCATGCCTCGAGATGGCATTGAGTTCGGTGAACCAGGTGGTGACCACGACGATGAGGGCAACGGCGCAGGGCGGTCATCACGGCCATGAGCTTGATGATGGCCAGGCGCTCTGCGTTGTACGAGGACGAGGCAGTCGGGGCGGATTGAACCACGGCTGCGTCTACGGGCAGAGTGGCCGACGTGTGGGGGCATTTCCGGAAGCTCCGAAGCGGGAAAGGAGGGGCAAGAGAATGGGGCTCAGGAGAGAGAATGCTGTATCGCCCCGACAACGACAACCCCCGCCTATCAATAACCGTCATTCACAGGTTGAATAACATGCTGCATCGCAGCAAAGCCCCTGAATCAGCCTCGGCAAAATCCGTGGAAAAGGTCCGCAGGCCGTGCGCCTGATGCCGCTTCTCCCCCGAATGAAGCTGTTTGTCGCTCCCTGCGGTGCAGCAAATCCGATGCCGCGCCGATCCCCTGTCAGGCCCCGTCTGTCGGATGAAAGAGACACCCGCCTGGGGTGCACCGCAAAAACGGACTTCATTCATCAAATGAACACCGGGCATTCATGATTCAACCTCAGAAAAGCCCCTTCAGCGAGGCCCACCAGCTGTCGGGCACCCACATCAGCATGCCGGTCATGAACACGTAGCGCAGGAACTTGCCCAGCGCCATCCACAGGATGGAAGGTGCCAGCGGCAGGCGCAGCCAGCCGGCCACGGCACACAGCGGATCGCCCACTGCGGGCAGGAAGGGAGAACAGCAGCGCCCTGCGGGCCCAGGCGCCTCGAACCACTTCAGGTAATGGGTCTGACGGTCGGGCGCCATGACATGCTTGGCACCGCGCCCCATCCAGTAGTTGATGACGCCCCCCAGCGTGTTGCCGGCCGTGGCCACCACCATGGCCAGCCAGAAGAGGTCGGGCCGCATGCTGACGTAGGCAAAGACGGCGGGCTCTGAACCCAGCGGCAGCAAGGTGGCTGAAACGAGCGCCACCACGAAGACGGTGACCAGCCCGTTCTTGGCAGCGCAAACCAGGTCAGCGCCTGGTCGAGAAGTGTCTGGAGCATTGAAATGGCCCTGGCGGTCGGGCAGCAGGACCCTCGGCAGGGGTCGCACGCCGCCCGAAAGGACTGCAGCAAAAGCGCCGTATTATAGGGACCGCATTCCTTTATCTCTGCCTGTTCCTCTGCCCATGTCCATCGAGTACCTGAAACGGATCCTGAACGCCCGCGTCTACGAAGTGGCAGAAGAAACCCCTGCTGGATCCCGCCCCGGCACTGTCGGCACGCCTGGGCAACCGGGTGCTGCTCAAGCGCGAGGACATGCAGCCCGTGTTCTCGTCCAAGCTGCGCGGCGCCTACAACAAGATGGCCAACCTCAGCGCCGAGGAACGCGCCCGCGTGATCTGCGCCTCGGCCGGCAACCATGCCCAGGGTGTGGCGCTGTCGGCACGCAAGCTGGGCTGCCGGGCCGTCATCGTCATGCCCGTCACCACCCCCACCCTGAAGGTGGACGCAGTGCGCGCCCGCGGTGGCGAGGTGGTGCTGCAGGGTGACTCCTTCAGCGACGCCTACCAGCACGCCCTGAAACTGCAGGCCGAACAGGGCCTCACCTTCGTGCATCCGTTCGATGACCCGGACGTGATCGCCGGGCCAGGGCACCATCGCCATGGAGATCCTGCGCCAGCACCGGGCGCCCGTGGACGCCATCTTCGTGGCCATCGGCGGCGGCGGACTGATCGCCGGCATCGCCGCCTACGTGAAAGCCATCCGCCCCGGCATCAAGATCATCGGCGTGGAAACCTACGATGCCGACGCGATGCGCCAGTCACTGGCGGCGGGCCAGCCGGTGACGCTGGACGACGGGCTGTTCGCCGACGGCACGGCCGTCAAGCGCGTGGGGCGATGAGACCTTCGCGTTGTGCAAGCAGTACGTCGACGACATCATCCTGGTGGACACCGACCAGATCTGCGCGGCGCTCAAGGACGCCTTCGAGGACACCCGGGCCATTCTGGAGCCCTCGGGCGCGCTTGCGCTGGCCGGTCTGAAGGCCTGGGCCAAGCGCGAGCAGGTGCAGGACCGCACCCTGGTGGCCGTGGCCAGCGGCGCCAACATGAACTTCGACCGCCTGCGCTTCGTGTCCGAACGTGCCGAGATCGGTGAATCCCGCGAGGCGGTGTTTGCCGTGACCATCCCCGAGCGGCGTGGCAGCTTCCTGCAGTTCTGTCAGCTGGTGGGGCGTCATTCCGTCACCGAGTTCAACTACCGTATTGCCGATTCCGACAAGGCCCATATCTACGTGGGCATCCAGGTCAGCGGCCGCGAGGAAGCCGGGCGGATCGCCAACCGGCTGCGCACGGCCGGCTTCGAGACCCTGGACCTGACCGACGACGATCTGGCCAAGTCGCACCTGCGCCACCTGGTGGGCGGACGCTCGCTGCTGGCCCGCGACGAGGTGCTGTACCGCTTCGAGTTCCCCGAGCGCCCTGGGGCGCTGCTGCGCTTCCTGAGGCCCTGCCCGCCGACTGGAACATCTCGCTGTTCCATTATCGCAATCACGGGTCGGACTTTGGGCGCGCCCTGGCCGGTATTCAGGTACCGTTGGAGGACCGGCCCCGCTATGAACAGGTGCTGGCTGCTCTGGGGTACCCGTACCGGAACGAATCGGAACATCCCGCCTACCGCCTGTTCTTGACAGCGGAAAAACAACCCGTCCGACACTGCCGGACTGTCAGGACAACCTTTTACACAAATTTCGTCCCCAGAATGAAACGATGCACATATCGCCCGGGGACGTGCGATAGAATACGGCGATGAGAATAGCGATCATTGAAGACGACAAGGCAGTGGCTTCGCAGCTGGTCCATTCGCTCAGCGTGGAAGGGACACTTGCCATCTTTTCAACGAGGCCGCGTCCTTCCTGGCGGCCCTGCCGCGTGAGAGCTTCGATGCCTGCATCGTCGACCTCATGCTGCCGGGCATGGACGGCAAGGCGCTGGTGCGATTGCTGCGCGAACGCAAGAACCCGCTGCCGGTCATGGTGCTCACCTCGCAGGACGCCGAGAGCGAGGTCATCAGCGCGCTGGATGCCGGTGCCGACGACTTCGTGGTCAAGCCTCGCCCGCGCCGGCGAGCTGCGTGCCCGCCTGAAGGCCTTGGTGCGCCGCGCCGGCCTGGGCGACATCCACGGCACCATCTTCGAATACGATCGTTTCCGTTTCGACCTGCAGCGCCAGACCGCGCAGGACAGCGGCCGTATCGTCGAACTGACACAAAAGGAATTCCAGCTGGCGCTGTTGTTCCTGAACAACATCGGCAAGCCGCTGTCGCGCGGGCACATCCGCGAGGCCGTCTGGGGGCGTGATTCCGAGGTGCCTTCGCGTACCATGGACACCCACGTCTCGCGCGTGCGCAGCAAGCTCACGCTGCGGCCGGAAAGCGGCTACCTGCTGGCGCCGGTCTACAGCTACGGCTATCGGCTTGAGCGGCTGCGCGACGAGGGCGAGGATGCCGATGGCGGCGCCCCTGCGCCCGCGGAAAAACAGCTGAAAGAAGCCCAACCTGAAGGAAATGGCGTGACCCCCATGGAACGGCCCGACGCCGGCCGCCTTTGCTGTCCGGCACGTCATGGCGGCGTGTGGCTGCTTGCCCTGCTGACTACCCTGCCGGCGGGCCTCACCCCTGGCAGAAGGCACATCCACATCAACGGGCGGCACGCCGGCCGCCCCTGTCGGCAACGGCCAAGCCCGCCGACAACGAAATCCTCCTCTACCACGTCCAGCCCGGCGACACGCTGCTGGGCCTGTCGCGCGAAAAGCTCGACACCCCGAGCGCTGGCGCGACGTGCAGAAGCTCAACCACATCGGCAACCCGCGCCATCTGCAGCCAGGCACCACGCTCAGGATGCTGCCCGGCTGGCTCAAGCCCAAGGTGGCCCAGGCCCCTGCTGGAATCAGCCTCCAACCAGGTGAAGCTGAACGGCAAGCCTGCGCAGGATGGCGCCGCCATTCCCCGAAGGCACCACGGTACAGACCGGCCCGGACAGCGCCGCCGTCATCACCCTGCCCGACGGCACGCGGCTGCGCATCCCGTCGGCCACCGAAGTGCGGCTGGAGCGGCTGCGCGCCTACCACGGCGAACGTCATCTGGACGCCGGCTTCCTGCTCAGGCACGGCAGCATCGAGCCCGACTCCCGGGCAAGCGCAGCCGCCCGCTCAACATCAGGACGCCTTCGGGCAATGCGGCGTGCGCGGCACACACTTCCGCGTGCATGCCGAGCGCCAGCGCAGCACCGTGGAAGTGCTGCGCGGCCGGGTGGCTGCCGGCAACCGCAGAGTCCACGGCCGACGTGGACGCCGGCAAGGGCGCCTGGTTCACCGCCAAGAGCAAGCCCGTCGTGGCCCAGCTGCTGCCCACCCCCTGATCTGGGCGGCATCCAGGGCCGCACCTGGACGCAGACCTCCCCGCACCTGCCTCTGCCTGCCCTCGCGGGCGATGCGGCGGCCTCACCACGTGGAGGTCTCCACCCGGCCCGACTTCAGCGCCGTGCTGCTCGACACCCGTACCCGGGAACCCGGCTTCGTGCTTCCGTCGCGACAGGACGGCCCGCACTATGTGCGCGTCAGCGCCATCTCGCGCACGGGCATCGAGGGCTATGTCGGCACCACCGAGGTGCAGGTCTTGGCCCGTCCGTTGCCGCCCCCTGGCTGCAGCCGCAGCCCGAGGAGGTGCAGGTCGACGACCGGCCTGTCCGATTCCGGTGGTTGGACACACCCGACACGCCCGCTGCGGGCGGCACGACCGAGGCGGGCGGCAAGACGTCCAGCGCGGCAGACCACACCTACCGCATCCAGGTCGCCGGCGATGCCGACTTTGCCCAGGTGCTGCACGACGAGGTGGCCATCCACCCCGAGGATCTCATCCGCCTGGACACCCGCAGGCCGCTGGAGCGCTGGTGGCGGGTGGCCTGTGTCGAGAAGGGTCGACAGGGCCCATGGAGCGAACCCCAGAAATTCCGGCTGCGTGTGGGGGCGCCCATCATCGAGGCCCGCCCTCTGCCGGCTGCGTACGTACGGGCAGCGATGAGCCCGTGCGTACCGGCCACGGTGACTCCTCCTGCTCTCTCCTCGCTGACCCGCGCCGATGATCCGCTTCCTTCGGCGCCTGCTGGGCAGGATGGCCCGCTCTGCCCCGCGCGACCGGCCCCTGCTGGAATGGAGCCTGCTGACGACCCTGCTGCTGGCGGGAACCATCTGGTTCGGGCCCTGGCCGCAGTACCTGACCAGCGACCAGCGCATTCCCGACCCCACCAACGGCACGGACCATGCCTCGCCGCCCGACTACCTGAGCCTGCGCCTGTACGACCTGGCGCTGGGCTACGATGCCCGGCTGCCCTCCGGTCAGGTGGTGATCGTGGACATCGACGACATCAGCATGCTGCAGGTGGGACGCTGGCCCTGGCCGCGCCCGGTGCTGGCCGCGCTGATCAACCGCATCGCCGAAGGCCGCCCTGAAGCGCTGGCCATCGACATCCTGTTTGCCGAGGTCTCGTCCCGCCCGAACGACGACCAGCTGCTGCGCACCGCGCTGCAGAATGCCGCCCGCCAGGGAACCCTGCATCATCCTGGCCGTGGGCAAGGAAGAAGGCACCAACAACTACCTGCCGCTCTACCCGCTGGACGTGATCGCGGCGGGCAACACGCTGGGACACATCACCTTCCATACCGGCCGCGACGGTCTGGTGCGCGGTCTGTACATGGAAGAAGGCCACCTGCCGGCGCTGTCCTGGGCCCTGGTGGACCGCACGGCCCAGAGCAACCGCAACGAGACGCTGAACATGCTGCTGGAGCGGCGCTGGGACGTGCAGGATCCCATGCTGCCCGGCGCGCTGAAGCAGCTGCCGCCGACCCTCTCGGCCGCCGCCCTGCTGCGGGGCGACATCTCGCCCGAACAGCTGAAGGGGCGCAAGGTCCTGCTGGGCAGCACGGCCATCGGCTCGGGCGACTTCTTCGTGAGCCCTCTGGAAGATGCCCGGCCCCGGCGCATCTCGGGGCTGGAGCTGCATGCCGTCGCCGCCGAAGCGCAGATCATCCATCACTCAAGCAGCCGCTGTCGGCCCCCTGCAGGGCAGCATCGAAGTCCTGGTGGTGTTGCTCACCATGCTGCTGTTTCACCGCACCAGCCCGTTCCTGGGCCTCATCATCGTGGTGGTGGCCAGCTGCCTGATCCTGCTGGCCAGCTGGCTGGCCTTCCGCGCCGGCTGGTGGCTGGCCCCGGGCGACATGCTCATCTCCATCTGCCTGGGCTACCCGCTCTGGAGCTGGCGACGGCTGTCGGTTGCCCTCGACAGGCCTGCTGCGCCAGGCCCGCTCCCTGAACTGTTTGGCGGCGTCTTCGGCGCCCGCAGTGCAGAACCTGTCTCGCACGAGCCCATCTCGGCCCAGCTCAACCGCGTCCAGATGGCCGCCCAGCAGGTGGCCAAGCTCAACCGCTTCCCGTCGGACAGCCTGCAGAGCCTGCCCCACCCGGTCCTGGTGGCCGACCACGAACAGCGGCCGCTGCGCAACCAGCGCTTTCTCAATGCCTTCGGCAACGTGGGCGAATGCTGCACCACCCTGTCGGACTGCTTCCGGACCATCTTCGGCAAGCTGCCACGCAATTTCAGGACGAGCCCCTGCCAGCTGGCCGGTGAATACCAGGACACGCAGGGCCGCCACTGGCGGGTGGACGTGGCGGTTACGGGCGCCAGCGCCGACGAGCGCCGCTGGATGATCCAGTTCGTGGACCTGACGGCCCGCCGCCTGGCCGACCGGGAACGGGAGGAGACCCTCTCCTTCCTGTCGCACGATCTGCGCTCGCCCCAGGCTACCATCCTGGCCATCATCGAGAAACTGCGCACCACCACCGACAGCACCGAGCGTGGCGCCGGCCTGGACGAGCTGGCCCGCCAGTCGCGCCGCGCGCTGGAACTCACCGACGGCTTCCTGGCCTACACCCGCGCCGAGATCAAGCCCATCCAGCCCGAGGAGCACGACCTCAACGACCTGCTCACCGAAGTGATCGACCTGGCCTGGTTCTCGGCCAACGCCAAGAAGGTCCGCCTGACCTTCAACCCGGTGGACGCGGCCATTCTGCGCTGCGACGCCGACCTGCTGCGCCGCGCCTTCTCCAATCTGGTGGAGAACGGAATCCGCCACAGTCCCATCGACAGCAGCATCGAAGTGACATTGATCAATCAGGCGCCGCATTTCCGCATTACCATCCGAGACCACGGCCCCGGCGTGCCGCCCGACAAGCAGGCGCTCATCTTCAAGCCCTTCTGGCAGTCGGCAGGTTCCGAGACCACCGGCAAGAAGTCGTCCCAGGGCAGTGCCGGGCTGGGCCTGCCATGGTTCACAAAGCCATTGCAGGCGCCACGGCGGTACCATTCGTGTATTCAATCACTTCACCGGGGGCGCATAGCTTTGAAACTCCGCCCTGCCGCAAGGCATGCAGGACGGCAGATGCATTCGATATGGCGTTGCTGACGCTCGGACTCAACCACAACACGGCGCCCGTGGCGCTGCGTGAGAAGCTCGCCTTCCCCACCAAGGAGGCGATCGGCACGGCCCCTGTCCGATCTGCGTGGCCACCTGAAGTCGCTGGCCCCCGAAGCCGCCATCCCTGTCCACCTGCAACCGCACCGAGATCTACTGCAAGACCGACGCCCCCTGACGAGGCCGGTCAGGCACTGACCGAATGGATCGGCCGCCACAAGGGCGTGGACGGTGAAGGCAACCTGGCCGAGCATCTGTACCTGCTGCCCAACCAGGGCGCCGTGCGCCACGCCTTCCGCGTGGCCAGCGGGCTGGATTCCATGGTGCTGGGCGAACCCCAGATCCTGGGCCAGATGAAGACGGCCGCGCGCGTGGCGCAGGATTCCAACATGCTGGGCAGCCACCTGCACCAGCTGTTCCAGCGCTCGTTCTCGGTCGCCAAGCGAAGTGCGCACCCAGACAGCCATCGGCGCCCAGTCGGTCTCGATGTCGGCTGCCAGCGTGCGCCTGGGCGAGCAGATCTTCGAGAACCCTGGCTCGACTGCTCGGTGCTGCTCATCGGCGCCGGCGAGATGATCGAACCGTGCGCCGCACACTGGGCCCCCACCCTCGGCGGATGGTCATCGCCAACCGCACGCTGGAGCGCGCCCGCCCGCTGGCCGAGCGTTTCGGCGCCACCACCATGGCGCTGTCCGACCCGCCCCAGCAGCTTGAGAACTTCGACGTGGTGATCTCCTGCACCGCCAGCAGCCTGCCCATCATCGGTCTGGGCATGGTGGAGCGCAGCGTGCGCCAGCGCCGTCACCGCCCAGTGCTGATGATCGACCTGGCTGTCCCGCGCGACATCGAGGACGAAGTCTCGCGCCTGGACGATGTATTCTCTACACCGTCGACGACCTGCGCGAAGTGGTCGATGCCGGCCTGGAAGGCCGTCGCCTGGCCGTGGCCGAGGCCGAGAGCATCATCGACACCCAGGTCAACGCCTTTCATGAACTGGATGGTGCAGCGCCAGAGCGTGCCCTCATCCAGGAACTGCACGCCCGCAGCGATGCCGTGCGCCAGCAGGAAGTGGAGCGCGCCCGCAAGATGCTGGCCAGGGCGAAGACCCTGCCGTCGTGCTGGAAGCGCTTTCCAGGGCGCTTACCGCCAAGTTCATGCACGGCCCCACCACCCTGCTGTCCCATCACGCCGGCAAGGATCCCGAACTGGCTAACATGCTGTCCGGCCTGCTGCCGGTTCCCCGGGGGCGGACGGTAACGGAAGGGAGATCGGCGGCGCGTTGGTTAGAATGCCCGCCGAACCCTTCACGCATCGCCATGAAAGAATCCCTGCGGGCGCAGCTGGACCGCATGCAGAACCGGCTGGAAGAACTCAACGCCCAGCTGGCCAGCGAAGACATCGGCAAGGACATCAGCCTGCTGAAAAAGCTCAACCAGGAGCACGCCGAGACCAGCGAGGTGCTGGACACCTACGCCCTGTGGAAACAGGCCGGCGCCGACCTGAGGCCGCCCGCCAGATGCGCGAAGAGCCCGACATGCGCGAGTTCGCCGACGAGGAGATCGCCGACGCCGAGACCCGCCTGCAGGCTACCCAGGAGCGCATCGAGTACCTGCTGCTGCCGCGCGACCCCGACGATGCCCGCAACGCCATCCTGGAGATCCGGGCCGGCACCGGCGGTGATGAAAGCGCCCTCTTTGCCGGCGACCTGCTGCGCATGTACCTGCGCTACGCCGAACATCGCGGCTGGCAGACCGAGATCCTGTCGGCCAGCGAATCCGAACTGGGCGGCTACCGCGAGGTCATCGTGCAGGTCAGCGGCCAGCAGGTCTCATGGACGGCTGCGCTACGAATCCGGTGCGCACCGCGTGCAGCGCGTGCCCGTCACCGAATCCCAGGGACGCATCCACACCTCCGCCTGCACCGTGGCTGTCATGGCCGAGGCCGAGCCCACCGGCGACATCGAGATCAGCCCCGACGATCTGCGCATCGACGTGTTCCGCGCCTCCGGTGCTGGCGGCCAGCACGTCAACAAGACCGAATCCGCCGTGCGCATCACCCACCTGCCTACCGGCATCGTGGCCGAATGCCAGGACGACCGCTCGCAGCACCGCAACCGCGACAAGGCCATGACCGTACTGCTCACCCGCCTGCGCGACGCCCGCGAGCGCGAGCGCGCCGCCGAGACCTCCGCTCACCGCAAGAGCCTCGTGGGCTCGGGCGACCGCCCGAGCGCATCCGCACCTACAACTTCCCCAAGGGCGGCTCACCGACCACCGCATCAACCTCACCCTCTACAAGCTGCAGGCCATCATCGACGGCGACCTGGACGAACTGACCGACGCCCTGATGAAGGCCCGGCTGGCTGAACTGGCGGCGGAACGGGCCGAGGGGTGAGGCATGAGATGGCCCCTCTGACGAATGAACATGGCTCCGTCCCAGCCCTTCGCCCCCAGCCCTTCCGCCCCTGCAGGCCCCTCCATCGACGACCTCATCCGCCACAGCCAGCTGCCCCTGCGCCGAGGCACGCCGCCTGCTGGCCAGCCTCACCGGCCAGCCGCTGACCTGGTTCGCATGGCCCACGGCGACGATCCCGCCGACCCGGACACCACCACCCGCTTCCAGGCCCTGGCTCGAACGCCGCCGCGCCGGCGAACCCCTGGCCTATCTGCTGGGCCAGCAGGAGTTCTACGGCCGCCCCTTTGCCGTCTCACCGGCCGTGCTCATTCCCCGGGCCGACACCGAAACCCTGGTGGAAACTGCGCTGGAACAGCTCTTGCTGCAGCGCCAGCAGCGGCGCGCCGTCCTCTGTCCCTGCTGGAACTGGGCACCGGCAGCGGCATCATCGCCATCACCCTGGCGCTGGAGGCTCCGGACACCGAAGTGCATGCCGTCGAACGTTCCCCCGAGGCGCTGGCCGTGGCACAGCAGAATGCAAAGGCCCTGCGAGCGGACAACATCCACTGGCACGCGGGCAGCTGGTGGCAGGCGCTGGCCTGCCCCCGACGCTTCGACCTGATCGTCTCCAATCCCCTACATCGCAGCCGGCGACCACCACCTGCAGCAGGGGCGACCTGCGTTTCGAGCCGCCTCAGCCCTGGCGGCCGGCCCCGACGGACTGGATGACCTGCGCATCATCATCGGCGGCGCCCCCGCCCACCTGAACCCCGGCGGCTGGCTGCTGCTGGAACACGGCTACGATCAGGAAGCCCCCGCACAGGCCCTGCTGCGCGACGCAGGCTTTTGCCGACGTGTTCACCCGACGCGACCTGGCCGGACAGCCGCGTGTGAGCGGCGGACGGTGGCTGGGAGACGGGCACAGCAGACCCGACCAAGCAGGCCCAACCAAGCAGGCCTGGCCAGACCAGGCCAATCGGGCCGAAACGGGTGGACATTGAGCCCGATCACGCCCGGACCGCACAGGGACTGACGACAGCGGCCGCGCCGCAATCAGACTGAACAGCAAAGGAAGGCGCCATGACGGGTGCCTGGCGCCAATAGGGGTAATGGATCCTCGAATAGAGGTAATTTCACGCTGAAATTACCCATTTACGGACTGCTTTTACCCCTTTCTTGCCCCCATTTCACCTTTATTTTTGGCTGAAATTCAAGCCGAAACAGGCTCCGAATGGCAGAACAATGGGGTAATGGATCGATAAATGGGTAATTTCGCCCGAAATTACCCATTTAGACGACTATCATTACCCCTATTCCCCTCACTGCCCCCTTCCGATGCGATCCCTCACCGCCGACTATCTGGACAGGCTCCGCTTCACCCACTCGCAGCTGGCCACCCTGCGCGCACTCGGTGAGTTCCAGGGCAAGCAGCAGCTCTATAGTGTCCAGCTGCCCGAAGTGCTGAAAGGACTGCAAAAAGCGGCCACCATCGAATCCACCGAGTCCTCCAACCGTCTGGAAGGCGTCATCATCTCCACCCAGCGCCTGCACGCCCTGATGCTGAAGGACGCCACGCCCCGCAGCCGTTCCGAACAGGAGATCGCCGGCTACCGCGACGCCCCTGAACCTGATCCATGAAAGCGGCAAGGAGATGCCTTTCGGAAGGCACCATCCGGCAGCTGCACGGGCTGATGTACCGCTACATGCCCCAGCCCGGCGGACAGTGGAAAGCCACCAACAACGACATCATCGAGCGTCAGCCGGACGGACGTTCCCGCGTTCGCTTCGCCCCTGTGTCCGCCCACCTCACCCCGATGGCCATGGCGGACCTGATCGCCCGCTACCGATCTGCCCTGGATCAGCACCTGGCCGATCCCCTCGTCCTGGTGCCCCTGGCCATCCTGGACTTTCTCTGCATCCACCCCTTCCCGGACGGCAATGGCCGCATGGCACGCCTGCTGACCCTGCAGCTGCTCTACCACTTCGACTACGCCGTGGGCGCTTCATCAGCCTTTGAACGGCTCTTCGAGGAATCCAGGGAAACCTACTACGAGACCCCTGGAAGCCAGCTCCCAGGGCTGGCACGACGGCCAGCACGACAGCATGCCATGGCTCAACTACTTCGGGGCGTCCTGCTGCGCCTACCGAGAGTTCGAGACACGCGTCGGCACACTGGAACATGGCCATGGCGCCAAGGGCGAGCGAGTCCGTGCAGAAAGTTCTGAGACGCCAGCACCCCTTCGCCATCTCCGATATCGAGGAGGCCTGCCCTGGCGTCAGTCGGGATATGGTCCGGCATGTGTTGCGCACCATGAAGGATGAAGGACTCATCACGCCGGAAGGCAGGGCGCGCGCGCGAGGTGGCGACGGTTGGCGGATGGCTCTTCATCGTCTTCGTAGATCGCCGGCATCCACCATGCCCATGGATTTCCTTCTGTCGGCGCATGGATACCCAGGCTGCGATCTCGGCAAATCCGGTAAGGTCGATGTCATCTCCCTGCACAAGGAGGCCATCATGCAGAAGTACCTCTCCATCGCCTTGATCCTCACCGGCATTCTGCACAACGTCCTCGGCATCGCCACCATGCACGACACCCCTGCACCGGATGTGGCGGGAAGGCCTCATCGCCAGCGTGCAGGCAAACGATGCGAGTTACGCCCTGCTGTGGTTCCTGGTGGCCGGGTTTGCGTTGATGCTCATCGGTACCACCTTCTGGCAGCTGGCCAATGCAGGGCAGCTGGGCTGGCCGCCCATCCTGGGGCTGTTCCTGCTGGCGGCTACCATCTGCATCGTTTATCCCAAACCCGGCCCCTTCCTGCTGCTGGTTATTGCCGGTGCGCTTGTCGTGGCGCAGTTGATTTCCCGAACACAACGCAGGGATCATGAGAAGCGGACCGGTCCGCGATGAGATCGATCAGGGACAGCCTGTCCATCTCAGCTCCGCCAGCATGCCGTCATGGAAGGCCTTCAATCGGTCATGACGCTGCATCGCCAACTGCTGGCCAGCCCTGGTCTTGAAACCTTGCGCCAGATGAAGGAGCTTCCGGGGAAAAGTGGTCCAACGCATACCGCCGATCATCAAGTGGCCGATTCTCGCCACCCGGATCCGCCGGATCGTACAGTGACGAGCTCATCCGGCCCGCCGTGTAGAAACAGCGGGCCACCCCCATGAACCCCAGCGCGTCCAGCCGGTCCGCGTCCTGCAGGATGCGGGCCTCCAGTGTTCCAGGCTCGATGCCCGCCGAGAAGCTGTGCGCCTCGATGGCATGCGCCACGGCCTGTCGCCGGTCCGTGGGGCCAACGTAGCCCCGTCAGCAAGGAGATGGCCTTTTCAGCCGCCAAGCGCGAGGCCTGGTTGCGCAACGGAGAATTCTTCTCCACGGCCACACAATCATGCAGCAGGACCGCTGCTGCCAGGATCTCCGTATCGCCGCCTTCCACTGCCACGATGGCCCGCACGTTGCCCCAGACTCGATCCAGATGCGCCATATCGTGGGATCCATCATCGTTTCCTGGCGGAAAGGCATGCGGCAGCAGCGTTTCTGCCAGCTGTCGATGCCCTGCCAAAGCGATCGATAAACCAGTTCACGTTGGCTACATAGTCCTCCTCCATGCCCATTCCTCAACCTATACTGTCCGCGATAAGCGCCAATAGAGATACATCCTCTCATGCCCATCATCCATCTTTTGGATTGTTCCAGCAACCGGCACTATCCGACCAGAAGAACTCAGGCTCGACGCCAATGTCTGCTTCTTCTAGACAACCCTTTACATGGCGACAATAGTCAAGCGCCTTCTCGGATCCCTTCTCGGATCGAAACACCGAAACCGCCACTCTTTGAACCGCACTTAACTTTATTGCATCCAGAATGTGACGATCATTTTCCTGCATGCCCCACCCGTATACAACAAGAGCCTGTCCAACCCTGGAAGGAATCAGTCGCTCATAGACAGTTCTCAAGTATTTACTACGCCCTATCGACGACAACTTCTCCGAGCTATCTCCTTCGCTAACAAATACAGGTTTAAGATCACCATCCTTCCAATACTGCTCAATAGTAGTCAAAAGGTCGCCCCAATCATCGCCACTACAACTCACCTTCACCTTCGCCTCCCCCTTAAAAATCCTCTGCAAGAACCATATTTCCATGAGGATAAAAATACCAACGTATCCTTAGACCCGGTCCTAGGGGCATATTTCCTCCTTATATAGTCAATATTGTCATCAAAAACCCCATCCTTTAAAAAACAATCCTTAAAAGAGTAGGGATTCCTCCGGTTTCCAAACCATCATAGCCCAATACACAACCAGATCATAATTCAGACTAAAGACAACGCGAAAACCCGGACATAAACTCGGACACTCTCTCCAAGTCGCCAGATACCTTACTATGAGAAGGATGAACCTTTTGACTGCCTCAATCAAGGCAGCGCGAATACTCTCATAGGCGCAACTTATTGTTTTTACTATGATTGTCCTAAAGATTCGTTAACAACCTTTGCGTACCAACAAGCCAACAGAGCGCGCTCAAAGTCTTTTGTCTTTAGCTTCTCAAATATCTTTTTATATCACCAAAAGACTCGCCTTTTTGCAACTTCATATAAAAGTGCCGTAGCAAAACTTTTCAGAGACCGCAATACTGCACCATTCCCAAGCAGCAGGGAATTCCAGCCCTTATCTTCAAAGCTCCCGCCATTCCTTGATAACAAATTCTTCAGACACGATCCACTGCCCAGATGAGACATAGATGATTAAATACTAAGTCAAGCAACAAGATGCACCAACAATCTGTTGCCAATACATCAATCGCCCATCATTGACATTGACGACCGGTAGCCCCCCATCTCAACCAATCGCCAGATAAAGCGTCATGGCGTCCCTCGTAGTACGAGACAAACCATAGGCCTGATAGAAGGCAGCAGCCTTTTTCATCCTTGGCATCAACGATAACGACCCGGACACCCAACGTCTGTCGAAGCTCCAGCGCCCGGTGCATGACATGCCCCAGCAGCAGCTGGCCGTATCCGTTGCCCTGTTCGGACTGGGCAATGGCCAGACGAGCCAGCCTCACAGCGGGAACGGGATAGGATGGCAACCGACGGCGGTCTGACTCTGCAGGTCACTCAGCAAAAAGCTGGGCTGCAGCCAGCGAACAGTACCCCAGAATACGTTGCGGCGCCCCGTCGTCGACAAGAACGTGCGTTGTGGCAATGCCATCTCGCTGGTGCTGACTGGCGCGGCGGCGCAAATAATCATCCAGGACAGGTACGCCACAGGAAAAAGCCAGACCGGTCGTGGACGCGACCATCCAGCAGCAGAACTTGAAGTGCCATGGTGTCAGCGTGACAGAAGCCTGTCAGCCTCTTCCATGGCTTTTTTTCAGCTTGGCATTGGGCTGGAACGGCCTGTCCAGGGCATCCAGAAAACGGCGCGATTCTTCCGGAGAAAAGAACCACTGCCGCTTCCGCAGCCAGCGCCGTATCCGCCTCTCGAAGCACGGCATCCCGCACGAACACGGATAGCGACATCCCCCGCAAGGCAGCCGCTCTTGTGATGCGGTTCTTGTCTTCAATGTTCAGACGCAGGTCAAGTCGGGCAGTGGTCATTGCGGTCATGAGCGGCCCCCAGTTGTACGGAAGTATACCGTACAACTGGAAGGCGCCACGGATGGCCCGCTCGGCGGCCCCCTCACCCTCCTCCCGCGCCGCCCCGCGCCGCATCCACGCCACCACCACGCCCAGCACGATGGCCACGGCCGCAAAGGGCAGCCATTCCAGCGAATAGGCCTTCAGCGGCAGGTGCTGCGAGAAGTCGGTGCCGGCCACCGACAGGATGGAGACGACCAGGACCAGTCCCACCGCCAGACGCTGGGCCTGCAGCGGCAGGGGGTGACGAAGGTCTCGATGAGCATGATGATCAGGATCGTCATCACGACCGGGTACAGCACCATCAGCACGGGCACGGACTTGTCGATGACGGCGCTCAGGCCCTGGTTGGCCAGCAGGAAGCCGATGAGCGTGCAGATCACGGCATAGGTGACATAGCTGATGCGCGGGAAGATGTCGTTGAAGAACTCGGACACGGCGGTGACGAGACCCACCGAGGTGGTCAGGCAGGCCAGCGTGACGATGAGGCCGGAACAGCACGCGGCCGAATTCTCCGAAGGTACTGTAGGCGGCGGCGGTGAGCAGGTAGGTCCCCACATCCTGCCCCCGCTCCTTCAGATCGGCGAGGATGGCAGGGATCCACGGGCAGGCGGTTGCTGAACCAGCCCAGACCCACGTAGATGATGGCCAGCGCGGTGGCGGCCACGATGCCGGCCAGCGAGGTCTGCACGATGAGCTGGCGCCGCTGGGCCGGGGTGACGACGGCTTCATGCAGGGGCGGCCACGCTGCCATCGCCCTGCGCACCCCGGGTCAGCATGCGGGCCCGGATGGCGGTGATGACGATGACTGAAAACGCGACCGAGGCCAGCACATCCATGGTGAGGTAGCCGTTGACGAAGCTGTTCAGGTAGGCGGCAGCGCCGGTGGACTGGACATCCGTCAGCGTGGGCGGACGGCCCCACAGCCACCAGGCGGCCTTGCCGATGAGCGCGAGGATGCACACCAGCAGTACCGGCGTGAGCACGGCGCCGATACGCTCGACCATCTTGGAGGGGGTTGAGGCTGAGCCACAGCGTGACGCCGTAATAGACCAGGCTGAAGATCAGCAGCGAGGTGCTGCCCGGTTCGCCCAGGAAAGGCACCACGGCCATTTCATACGAGGTGGCGCCGGTGCGCGGATGGCGAAGAAAGGCCCGATGGTGAGGTAGACGACCGCCAGGAACACCAGCGAGAACCACGGATGGATTCGGTCGAGCGCGGTGCGGTAGCCGTCCCTGATAATAGGCGCTGACGATGATGCCCAGCAGCGGCAGGCCCACGCCGGTGGACACGAAGCCCAGCAGTGCCGGCCAGAATGTCTGGCCGCTTTCCATGCCCAGTGCAGCGGGAAGATGAGGGTTGCCGGCGCCAAAGAAGATGGCGAACAGCATGAAGCCGATGACGAAAGTATTCTTGTTCACGGTCATGGAGGACAAGTGGTCGGCCGCAGGCCAGCCAACCAGGCACCCGAGCAGACGCAGGTGCCGGATTGAAAAACCGGGCCGCCTTGTTTCCTCGCGGCCACAGGCAGGATAACATCCGCTATCTTTACCCGACCAGTATTCTGGCGGCCCCTTTTTCTACCGTGTGGAGGTCCTCATGGACGCCAAGGAATCATTCACCAGACCGTTACCGAGCACCCCGTCGTCCTGTTCATGAAGGGCACGGCCCAGTTTCCCCAATGTGGCTTCTCCGGCAAGGCCATCCAGGTGCTGAAGAACGCCGGCATCAAGCAGCTGGTCACCATCAACGTGCTGGAAGACGCCGAGGTCCGCCAGGCGGTCGAGGACTATTCCAACTGGCCCACCATTCCGCAGCTCTACATCAATGGCGAGTTCATCGGCGGCGTGGACATCATGGCCGAGATGGCCGAGTCGGGCGAGCTGCAGAAGCTGATCCCGGAAGCCAACAGGCTGCCTGAAGGGTGCCCGCATCGGCCGGGCCTCCCTTCCCTCTTGCGCATCCCTGCGCCTTTCCGGTCGTCGGGCCTGCCCAGGCAACTGGGGCGACAGGCCACCATGAGGCGACCGCGCCCCCGGGGCGGCATGGCTGCCCTGCCAGCCCCAGGGCGGCACGTCTGTCAGGCAGACATCCGTATCTTCCCGTTCAGGCCAGCCCGGTCGTCTCTGTCCAGCCCCAGGTGGATGTTCATGGCCTGCACGGCCGCCCCGCTGGCCCCCTGCCCAGGTTGTCGATGCGTGCCACCAGCATGCACTGGTCGTCATTGCCAAAGACAAAGAGATCGGCGCGGTTGGTGTCGTTGCTCCCCGCACGTCGAAGAAGCCGCCTTCAGGCGCGGCATCCAGCGCTGCCACCTGCACGAAGCGTTCATCGGCATAGCGAGCCGCCAGTGCGGCATGAATGGCTGCCCGGTTCACGTCCGCCTTGCCCGCCGCGCGAATCCGCGCCAGATCCAGCGGCACGGACACCGCCAGCCCCTTGTAATACGGCGCCACCACGGGCAGGGAACACGGGCGCCTGCGCCAGGCGGGCATAGCGCATCATCTCGGGCAGGTGCTAGTGAGTGAGCCCCAGCGCATAGGGACGCGGGGCCAGCAGCTTGCGGGCCTCTTCCACCGACACCTCCACTTCGGCAGTCGCGCCGCCTTCGGTGGCCGAAGCGCCGCGCCCGTCATCGCTCATCCCCAAGGCTGCCAGCGCGGCCCGGTACTGGGCAATCATCTTCTTGCCGCCCCCCGAATAGCCGGTGTGCGAGGTGGCCGACAGCGGATGCTCGGCCGGCAGCAGCCCGGCATCCATCAGCGGCCGCACGGCCAGAATGAAGGCCGTGGCGTGGCAGCCAGGGTTGGCGATGCGCTTGCTGTCGCGGATGCGCTGGCGCTGGCCCGGATCCAGCTCAGGCAGGGCCGTAGGTCCAGGCCGGGTCCACCCGGTGAGCCGTGCTGGTGTCGATGACGCAGGTGGCAGGATTGTCGACCAGCGCCACCGATTCACGGGCGGCTGCGTCGGGCAGGCACAGGAAGGCCACATCGGCCGCGTTCAGCAGCCGCGCCCGCTCGGCGGATCCTTGCGCAGCGCCGGGTCGATGCGCAGCACCGTGACATCGCTGCGCCGGCGCAGATACTCGTCAATCTGCAGACCGGTCGTTCCTTCCTGTCCATCTACAAAGACCTTGTGAACACTCATCTTTTCATCATTCCTGGGTCATGCCATGCGGCCCGGCATCGACCGGAAGCAGGCTGCTTGCTGGCACCGTCCTCGGGTGACGCCGGGTGCATGGCACCGTGCACCTCATGCCCCGGATTCCGCGTGGGAGCCGCCCTGGCCGATGCGGGTGTCCCGATAGTGTGTCACAACCCGGGGCATGATGCCGATTTGCATCCCGATGCCCGGCGCTGCACACTCACCCCTTCCTCCACCTTTCCGCTCTGTCATGCCCCGTCGTCTCATCATCGCCATCACCGGTGCCAGTGGCGCCATCCTGGGCGTGCGCCTGCTGGAATACCTGCGCCTCCAGCCCGACATCGAGACGCACCTGCTGGTCTCGTCGGCCGGCTGGCAGACCGTGGTGACGGAGCTGGACCGCAGTCGGGCCGAGGTGGGAGGCGCTGACCGACCATGTCCATCCGGTCAGGACATCGGCGCCAGCATCGCGTCGGGCTCCTTCGCCACCGAGGGGAATGATCGTGGCCCCCTGTTCGATGCGCACGCTGGCGGCCATCGCCATGGGGCTGTCGGACAACCTGATCAGCCGGGCTGCCGACGTGGTGCTGAAGGAGCGCCGCCGCCTGGTGCTGCTGACGCGCGAGACGCCGCTGAACCTGGCCCACCTGCGCAACATGACGGCGGTGACGGAGATGGGCGGCATCATCTGCCCGCCCGTGCCGGCTTTTCTACCAGCGCCCGCCCGACCTGGCCACGATGATCGACCACATGGTGGGGGCGGTGCTGGACCCTGTTCAACATCGAGCAGGGGCTCAATCCGCCGTGGGATCCGCCAGCCCGGCGAGATCGCTGGAAACGCCCCAGCACCACCCGATTAATATATTCACGATACGTCCAGGCAGTCACAATGAAACGAAATTGACATGAATTTATATTATTCATAATACATGGCAACACTAGGATAACAAAAACCACCCAAAAATCCACGATATCGCATCAACACGCGCTACAAGCGTGCTAACCTGAATCTGCCGAAGGCACCGCGAGACATGGGCGAGCCGGCCTGGGCCATCATTCATGGAATTCATGAAAAAGGCTCATGCCTCCGCGGCCCCCGATCCGGAGACAGGGGCCCCGAGACGTTCAGTGGGGACCCGGCTGCGCAGCCCGGACACACAGGGACACACCGCAGCCCTGCTGAATGCCCCTCCGGAACGCCGCCCCGACCCGCGGCGCTGTCTGCGTGTTCAAACTCAAGGAAGGAAGCAAGACCATGAGAAAAAGCGCCCAATCCGTTTTCCTGGCGATGTCCGCCTTTGCGGCCCTGTCCTTTCCCGCCGCTGCCGTGGCCCAGGAAGGAGCCTACATCCAGGGCGACATCGGCCTGGGTCACCTGAAGGTCGACGACAACGAGAAGCTGCGCGTCAGCAACGTCGGCAGGAAGATCAAGGACTCGTACCACGAATCGGGCTTCATGCCGCGCCTGTCGGTCGGCTGATGCCCTGGGCAACGGTCTACGCGTGGCGGGCGACTTCACCCACTACAGGGAGATGAAGGAAAGCTACGATGCGGCCAACGGCGCCACGCAGAATGCCGGCGTCAAGGCCAATGGCTTCGGTGTGTCGGCCATCTATGACTTCGACTACGGCAGCGACTTCTGTTCCCTACGTGGGCGCCCGTCCGCCGCCAACAAGCTGAAGTACTCGGCAGGCTACGCCGCCGCCGGCCAGCGCTTCTCGAGCAGCAAGAGCAAGACCAAGGCCGGCTACGGCCTGCTGCTGGGCTTTGGCTGCAAGCCGTCCAACGAGATGACGCTGGATGCCGGGTACCGCTACAACCACATGGATTCCGACCTGAACGCCCACGAGGTGTCGGTGGGTCTGCGGTACTACTTCAACTGATCCATGGCAGGTTTCTGGCAGTCGGTCTCCGACGCGGACTGCCGGAGCCCGCCGCAACATACCCCTGCGCGCCATGGCCGACACCGGAAGCATCGAACAGTGCGCGAATGTCCCGCTCATGTCCGGCGGCAGCATCCGCCGCCGCCAGCCCGCCACGCTATCATGACAGGCATCGAGACGCTTTCCCGTTCAAGAGGACGACGCCATGAGACTGATCCTGTGTGGCTCATCAATGCTGCCGCCATCTTCCTGCTGCCCCTACATCCTGGCCGCCGTGCACATCAAGGGATTTCAGCACCGCCATGCTGGTGGCGCTGGTCATCGGCCCGCTCAACACCTTCATCCGGCCCGTGCTGTTCGTGCTCACGCTGCCGGTCAACGTGCTGACGCTGGGACTCTTCACGCTGGTGCTCAATGGCCTGATGTTCTGGGTCACGTCCCGCCTGGTGGACAACTTCACCATCACCGGCTTCGGTGGGCCGTGCTGGCTGCCGTCATCTACAGTGTCATCAGCAGCCCTCATCAGCCTGGTGCTGCTGGGTGAACAGCAGCGAACCGACTGAAAAGGGCCTCCCAACCGGGGCCCCTGATCGTTCCCTCGGCCTCAGCGCACGGTGCCCAGCGCCATCGTCCAGTACGAACCGTACTTGCTCTGGGTGCCGCCAGGCACCACCGCCAGCCCCACTTCCCGGATGTCGCCGCGCATCAGCGCCTTGCAGTGCGACGGACTGTCGATCCAGGCCTGCATCGCCTCGGCCAGCGTCCGGAAGCCGGCTGCAATGTTCTCGTCCGCCTGCGCCCAGTCGTACTTCACCATCCTCGAAGCGGTGCCAGACGAACTTGCCATCATCCCAGCCGTGGCTGAACTTGTTCGTGCGCAGCATCCATTCGGATTCCAGCAACGCCGCATAGGCCACCTGGGCATTCCAGCGCAGCGGCGGCGCGAGCCGGCAGGGCCACGTCCCCACAGGTACGCGGCTGGGCTCGCGCCTCGTTCACCGCCTCGCACCACCTGCTGTGCCAGCACGTGATAGCGCGCTGCATCCGCCCGGGCCTGAGCCGCCTTTTCCTGATTCGCCTTTTTCCTGATCTCGCCTTTTCCTGATCTCGCCTTTTTCCTGATTCGCCTTGTCCTGGGCTGCCCTGTCCTGGGCCGCCTTGATCTGCCGCAGCACCGGATGCCTGCGTCCAGTCGATGCGCCCCAACCCGGCACGGACCGCACGATCAGCCACCACGGGGGCCGCTGACACGGTCGTGCCGGCTGACGGCGGCACCGTGCGGCAACACCGACGCAACGATCGAGCCCGTATCCTGAGAAGCCAGCGGCAGCCCCAGCGCCAGGTACTCGGTGCGGATCGAAGCCGCATTACCCTGCCCCAGCGACGGCTCCAGGCCGCCGTCGGAACCATCGCCTGCGCCACCGCACGCCCCCACCGCCAGGCCCAACAGGGCCGATACGAGCACGGGTGTCGTTCCCCGGCCCCCATGTCTTGCCGCCTAACACGATCCAGCCCCTCAGGTACTGGTTTCAATGGAAGCATTGTCAGGAGGCAACGTTTTCGTGTCCCCGGCGACACGTCCGGTGGTTTACGGCAACATCCGGGCGGTATTCGGCAGATTGGAACGGGCTTTCCGATGGAAGACGACTTCGCTGAACGATGCTCAAAGCCCGGAGGAGCCGGCAGGCGAAGGTATCTGCCGACGAATCCTTGACCACTTGCTGCCTGTGAGGAGGCAGATGCTCGCACTCTCCCAGCGCCGGTCTACGCCAAGCACGTCCTTGCGCAAGCCCATAACGCACAGGGGCCATCGCTGGCCCCTTGTTGTCGCGTCAACAGCAGGTTCCCGTCACTCTTCCGAATCGAACTTCATGTCCTGATAGCGGATGAAGTGCGAGCGCTTGATGAGGCGATAGGCCAGCCAGATGCCCAGGAAGACCGGCAGGCCGATGTAGGTGGCCACCACGCCGCCCCAATCGATGCGCTCTTCCATGAACGCCTGATAGTTCTGACCCAGCGTGATGATGAGGCACAGCACGAACGCGAACAGCGGGCCGAACGGGAAGAAGGACGCCTGATAGGGCAGATCGGAGAGCTTGCCACCCTGGGCCAGGTAGCCCTTGCGGAAGCGGTAATGGCTGACCGCGATGCCCAGCCAGGCGATGAAGCCCGTCATGCCCGAGAGGTTCAGCAGCCAGATGTAGATGACCTCGGCGCTGGCCAGATAGGTGGCAAAACACAGCGCCGCCACGACGGTGGTGGCCAGCAGTGTGACCGGCACGCCGCGGGTGGAGACGCGCGCGAAGATGCGCGGCGCCATGCCCCGGCAGGCCAGCGTAGAGCATGCGGGTGGAGGCATACATGCCGGAGTTGCCGGCCGAAAGCACCGAGGTGAGCACAACGGCGTTCATCAGCGCGGCTGCCGACAGCAGGCCGGCCTGCTCGAACACCAGCGTGAACGGGCTGACACTCGACGTCTCCCCACCTCGCTGCAGCAGGCGCGGATCGGTATAGGGGATGAGCAGGCTGATGACGAGGATGGCCAGGATGTAGAAGAGCAGGATCCGCCAGAAGACCTGCCGCACGGCGCGCGGGATGTTGCGGCCCGGATCGGCCGATTCACCCGCGGCGATGCCGATCAGCTCGGTGCCCTGGAAGGAGAAGCCCCGATCATCGCCACGCCGATGAGGGCGGCAAAGCCCCTGCGAACGGCGCCTCGCCGACAGACCAGCTGGCCAGGTGCTCGGAGAAGGTATGGGCGCGCTCGCCGCCATGCAGGATGCCGACGATCATCAGCAGGCCCACGGCGATGAAGATGATGACGGTGATGACCTTGATGGCGGCGAACCAGTACTCGGCCTCGCCAAAGCCCTTCACCGAAATGACGTTCAGCAGGAACATGATGCCCAGGAACAGGGCACTCCAGAGCACGCCGGGCACCTCGGGCATCCAGTAGCCCATGACAAGCTGGGCCGCCACCAGGTCCACCGCGATGGTGATGGCCCAGTTGTACCAGTAGTTCCAGCCCAGCGCGAAGCCGAAGCCTTCGTCCACGTAACGGGCGCCATAGGTGGCAAACGAGCCGGAGACCGGCATGGCGGGCCAGTTCGCCCAGGCTGGTCATCAGGAAGCAGACCATCAGGCCGATGAGGCCGTAGGCCAGCAGCACCCGCCGGGGCCGCTTTGCGAGATGGTGGCCCCCTGAGGCCACGAACAGACCGGTGCCGATGGAGCCGCCGATGGCGATCATCGACAGGTGACGCGCCTGAGCGAGCGGCGCAGCCCGTTGCCGGACGATGGGGAGGGCGCCGGACCGGGCCAGGCGGTGACGGCGGGGTGGCGGGCGCTGAGCTGCTCATCGGGTCTGTCTCGTGGGGGTTGGCTGCCCCGAACACGCAGACGCGACATCAGAGGGAAGCGTGCTGCCCGACCGACCGTGTGCAGGCTGCAGCTGCCCGGAACTGCCTGCCTGTAGAAGAAAAGTGGTGCCGCTTGTCGGATTCGAACTGACGACCTACCGCTTACAAGGCGGTTGCTCTCACCAACTGAGCCAGCGGCCATGGAAACCATGGCGTGCCAACGCACGCGGGGCGATTCTAGCAGGCAATGCACGTGGCCGTGCAAGGCTGCCGAGTCCCGTACTACTTGATGCGTACCAGCCGGGGACGACCACCCGCAGGCGGCGTGGGGCGGCGGGCCATCCGTGGTCGGCGCTCCGGGAACGGGCGCACGCGTGCCGGCCGGCGCCTGTTGCGGGCCAGGACGGGCCTTGCGCCCTTCTCTCGGTGCCAGCCCCCTGCCGTCTTCCCTGATGGGGCAGGCGCGCCCGTCGGGGTGGACGTTCCAGCCTGGCTGGGTGCGCCAGCGGAGGTCGGTGCGGCAGCATCGCCCTCGGCCGGGCTGGCCGTGGGCTTGCGACTGCGGGTGGCCTTGGGCTTGGCGGGTGCGTCGGGCGTATCGGCGGCGGGCACATCAGCCGCCCCGCCATCGGTTGCCGCCGGCGTCTTGCGACGTGAGCTGGTCGTGCGGAAGCGGGCTTGCGCTGGCCGCGCGTGGTGCCGCCTTCGTCCGTCTCGGGGTATCGCCTCGGTCGGTGCGGGGGCATCTCCCACGGACGATCCGCTGGAAGAACGGCCACGGCCCTTCTCCGAAGCGCCCTCCGTGGCACCCCTTTGCGGGGTCAGCCTGGGTGCCACGCCCTTGGGCCCCTTCCTCATCGGCAGGACGCAAAGCGTCGGAAGTGTCTTTGTCGCCCGGTTTGGGCACAGCCTTCAGACCAGGACGGGCTGCACGTGCCGCCCGGAAATCCACCACATCGCCCCCTGCCGGCAGGCGCTGATGCGCCCCGCCTGCCTGGCCGCCCTGGGAGGTTCCCTGACCTTCCTGGCCGGGGCGTGCAGGTTGCGCGCCGGCATCCACCGGACCGCCAGCCGCCCCCCCTTCCGCGCCTGCCGAGCCAGCGCCGGAGGCGTCCGCATCCGCGCCAGCGGCCGGCCCGATGTTGAAGGGCACGACGAAGCCGGTTTCGCGGGCGAAGATGGCCAGGACGTTGTCGACCGGCACGACGACGTACTCAGGCACGCCGCTGAACCGCGCCTGAAACTCGATCACGTCATTGCCCATCTGCAGACCATTGGTGGCCGTGGGCGAGACGTTGAGCACGATCTCGCCGTTGCGCACGTAAGCCATGGGCAACCGTGCGCGACCACCGGCCTTCACCACCAGATGAGGCGTATAGCCGTTGTCGCAGCACCATTCTGTAAATAGCGCGGATCAGGTAGGGCTTGGTGGAAATCTCGGCCATCGGGGGTCCGTCAGTGGGTGAACGATGGTGTGTGCCGTTCGGGACGGCACGGTGCGAGTGATCGTCGGAAGACGATCAGCGCCGCATGACCTTTTCGGACGGGGTGAGCGCCTCGATGTAGGCAGGCCGCGAGAAGATGCGCTCGGCATACTTCATGAGCGGTGCCGCCGTCTTGGCATCTCGATGGAGTAATGATCCAGGCGCCACAGCAGCGGGGCCATGGCCACGTCCAGCATCGAGAACTCGTCGCCCAGCATGAAGCGGTTCTTCACGAAGATGGGGGTGAGCTGCGAGGCGCCTCGCGGATCTGGGTACGGGCGCGCTCCATCGTGCGGGCGGTGTCTCTGTCGTGGTCACGCTGCCCAGCGTCTGCACGTGCACGAACAGCCTCACGCTCGAAGTTGAACAGGAAGAGCTGGCGGGCGCGCGCATGACCGATCGGCTGGCACCAGCTGCGGATGCGGGAAGCGCTCGTCGATGTACTCGTTGATGATGTTCGATTCGGGACAGGATCAGGTCCCGCTCCACCAGCACCGGCACCTGGCCATAGGGGTTCATGATCGAGATGTCTCGGGCTTGTTGTAGAGGTCAACGTCCCGAATCTCGAAATCCATGCCTTTTTCGAACAGCACGAAACGACAACGCTGACTGAACGGGCAGGTCGTGCCGGAATAGAGCACCATCATGGGCGGGATCTCCTGAAGATACAAAAAAGGGCCGGACATGAAGGCCCGGCCCTGCAAGATATCATGTGGAACGCCAAAAGCCCAGAAAATTGCGCATCGTGAAACGCAAGAACCGGCGTTGGCGTTCGGTCGTTCAGACCATCACTTGATGTCCTTCCAGTACTCGCGGTTGAGCCACCAGGTCAGCCCACGAACAGGGCGCGATGAACAGCAGCACCCAGATGCCCAGGCGGCCGCGGGTGGACGCCGAGGATCGGACATGAACTTCATGAAGGCAACCAGGTTGGCCACCTTGTCGTCGAACTCGGCCTGAGACAGCGTGCCACCTTCGGGCGTGCCCAGCGTGAAGTGGGTACCCTCATGCAGGCCATCACCGTCGACTTTCTCGACCTTCTCGGACTTGTTGCCCTCACGGTCATAGGTGATGGTGGTCTTCGTCCAGCCAGTCACCTTGCCGGTGGCTTCGTCCGTCACGGGGCGCGACGCGCTCTTCCACGGCACCGCGCATGCCCCTGCCATTGCCACAGCGGGTTGGGCATGCCCACGTTCGGGAAGATCGCGTTGTTCCAGCCGGTCTCACGCGAGCCATCGCGGTAGTAGCTGCGCAGATAGGTGTAGATCCAGTCAGCGCCCGAACCGACTCGGAAGCGCGGGCACGGGCCTCGACGGAGAGGTCCGGGGGCGCAGCGCCAAACCAGGCCTTGCTGTCCTCGTGGCGCATGGCGACCTTCATCAGATCACCCACACGGCCTTCGGTGAACTGCAGGCTGCCGCTGATCTGCTCATCGGTCGGACCGATGTCCCGCAGGCGGTTGAACCGCATCATGGACGCCGAGTGACAGTTCAGGCAGTAGCTGACGAGCTGTGTGGCACCGTCCTGCAGGGCAGGCATGCTCTGCATCTTCTCGGTGGGGAACTTGTCCAGGTGCACGCTTCCGAGGCTCACCGGTGCCGACACGGGACAGGCGATGACGGTGGCCACCAGGCCGAAGCGGCGACGGATATAGACGGGAATGTTCATACGTTTCTCGCCACCCGTCTGTTCAGTGGTGGGGCTTGAAGTTGACGCGCTCGGGCGGCTGCTTGAAGGTGCCCGCCTGCGTCCACCACGGCATGAACAGGAAGAAGCCGAAGTAGATGAGGGTGCACAGCTGCGACAGGCGCTCGGCGGTGGGCGACGGCGGCTGCACGCCGAAGCAGCTCAGCACCAGGAAGGCCACCACGAACACGGCGTAGAACGCCTTGTGCCACAGCGGACGGTAGCGGATGGACTTCACGGGGCTCTGATCGATCCAGGGCAGCGAGAAGAAGATCAGGGTGGAGGCGCCCATGGCAACCACGCCCCAGAACTTGGCATCCAGCAGGAAGAAGCCGCCACACATGCCCAGGATGACCACGGCACCGATGAGCTTGAGACTGCGTAGCGTGCGGACTTCAGGATGAAGACCAGCAGCACCAGCAGGAAGGGCAGCAGCCGTAGGTGAGGAACTCGGTGGTGGTTGCCCGCAGGATGGAATAGAACGGGTGAAGTACCAGACCGGCGCGATGTGCGGCGGGGTCTTCAGCGGGTCGGCCGGATGAAGTTGTTGTACTCCAGGAAGTAGCGCCCATCTCGGGAGCGAAGAAGATGACCGCCGAGAAGATGAACAGGAAGATGGCCACACCGTAGGCGTCATGCACCGAGTAGTACGGTGGAACGGGATGTCGAGCGGCACGCCATTGGCGTCCTTTCTTGGCCTTGATCTCGATGCCGTCGGGTTGTTGGAACCCACTCCGTGCAGCGCGATGATGTGCGCCACGGCCAGACCCAGCAGGACAAGGGGGATGGCAATGACGTGGAACGAGAAGAAGCGGTTCAGCGTTGCATCGCCCACCACGTAGTCGCCGCGGATCCAGATGGAGAGATCCTCACCGATGACCGGGATGGCGGAGAACAGGCTGACGATCACCGCGCGCCCCAGTACGACATCTGGCCCCAGGGGAGCAGGTAGCCGAAGGCCTCGGCCATCAGCGCCATGAAGACTCGCGCAGCCGAACAGCCAGAGCTCAGCTCGCGCGGCTTGCGGTACGAACCGTACAGCAGGCCACGGAACATGTGCAGGTACACCACGATGAAGAACGCCGAGGCGCCGGTGGAGTGCATGTAGCGCACCAGCCAGCCCCCAGGGGACATCCCGCATGATGTACTGACCGAGGCGAACGCCTCTCGGCATCCGGCTTGCAGTGCATGACCAGGAAGATGCCGGTGACGATCTGATGACCAGCACCAGCATGGCCAGCGAGCCAAAGATGTACCAGATAGAAGTTCTTGGGCGCGTAGTACTCAGCGACGTCGCGCTTCCAGAGGACGGTGGCCGGAAGCGGTGGTCTCATCCACCCGAGGAGCCCGTCGTGTCGACCTCTTTTTCTCTGCTGCCATGAAGCTATCCTGCTTTCGATCTCGAAATCCTGACAAAGGCAGCCCGTGCGCGGCCTGCCTCCTCCTGCCTGCTTGCCCGCCGGCTGGCGAGCCGTGCGACGATCAGCCGGTGGTGTCGTCAGCACCGATCAACAGCGTGGTGTCCGACGTGTACTCTGTGGGGGAAACGTCGAGGCTGGGCGTTGGCCGGCTTTGTTCTGAAGACCCGACCCGCCATGTCGAAGGTGGAGCCATGACAGGGGCACAGGAAGCCGCCGGCCCAGTTGTCGGGCAGCGAGGGCTGGGCCCTGGAGCAAAGCGTTCGCTGGGGAACACCCCAGGTGCGAACAGATGCCGACCACCACCAGGTATTCGGGTTTGATGGAACGATGCTGGTTCTGGCGTACTCGGGCGTGGGGATCTGGTAGTAGCCGTCGGAATCCGGATCCAGCACCTGGGACTGGGTCCGTTGAGGGATTCGAGCATCTTGGGTGCGGCGAATCAGCCAGACCGGCTTGCTACGCCATTCCACCTGACGCAGCTCGCCCGGCGCCATGCCGGCGATGTCGGCCTCGACCGGAGCGCCGGGCCGCCTTGGCCCGCTCGGAAGGCTGGAAGGTGCTGACCAGCGGGATGGCCACGCCTGCAGCCCCCGCACACCCGACCACGCAGGTGGAAACCAGCGCAGCGCGCCGGGAGGGATCCATGCTTGTCTTGGGCAGCGTATCGGCCATCAGGGGGAACCTCGTGTGAAGCATCGTTCGGATAAGGCACGCAAGGGTGCCGGGCACGCGCACCCCGCCGACAGGCAGGGAGCGTGTTTCGCCGAGTATAGGCAGCACACCCACCCCCGCTTTGATCAAAAATCAGAAAGGCTGCGGATACCCCGGGTCTGAAACAGACAGGGCGTGTCACCGCAAGACGGACGGAGGCAGGGCGGAACGGGCGGCGAGTCCTGCATCGCACGTTCACGCAACGCAACACTAACTGACCATCCTTAAAGATATTCGTGGCGCCGACGGCCGTTTTACGGCGTTTCTGCGGGCCAAACGTCTTGCGCCCCCGGTGACCGAACGGGATAATCCCTCATTGGATGCCCCGGCGACACCCAGGAAGCGAATCGCCGCGTGCGCGCGCCTGCCTGAGGTCTCGGCCCAGGGCGTCGCGTCCAAGTCCCTCTCCCTTCAACAGATACCCTTCCACGTTCGCCAGGAGAAAACAAGAACATGTCCATGCTGACTCGAATTCAGAGACTTTGCCCTGAAGGGCAACGTCGTCGACCTCGCCGTCGGTGTGATCATCGGTGGTGCCTCGGCAAGATCGTTGACCTGATGGTCGGCGACATCATCATGCCGATCGTCGGCGCCATCTCGGTGGTCTGGATTTCTCCAGCTACTTCATCCCGCTGACCACCCAAGATTCCCGAGGGCCTGCCCCCACACCCATGAGGCCTCACACCAGCGCTGGCGGTTATCCTGGCCTACGGCAACTTCATCACCATCTTCCTGAACTTCCTGATCCTGGCCTCATCGTCTTCCAGATGGTGAACGTGTTCAACAAGGCCAAGAACGCCGTCATCAAGCAGGAAGAGTCCGCTCGTCGCCCGCCGGAAGATGTCGTGTTGCTGCGCGAGATCCGCGACGAGCTGAAGAAAGGCCGCGATCCGATTTTCCGTTGTCCCCGGAAGGGACGGTGACAGCCCTCGGCGGGCGCCCTCCCTTCCAGGCAGGCGGTGGCGGCAGAAGCCCCCAACGCGCCGCTGTCACCAGTGCTGGACCCCGCTGCCCGGTCCATCCGGCCAGTGCGCTGGTCGGCTTTTTGGCCGCACGCGCACAGGCAAAAAGACGCAGGCCTTCGGCGGGCCCTTCCGAAAGCAGTCGCACCGGAAAGTCGCCACCGGTTCAGTCATCCACGAACGTCACCTCGATGCCGAAGGTGTCGGCCAGGTGGCGCCCCAGGCCTGGAACGCCGCAGCGTCGGTCGCGGATGGCCCGCGGCAGCATAGACCACGCCCCGCCTCCCGCCAGATGGGTCGTGCGCTCGGAAATCTCGTCGCTGATGTAGCAGTCAGCCCCTCAGGTCGATGGCATCCCTGCAGGAAATCCTGCGCCCTCCACTGCAATCTCAGGCAATGCGACGGATGGGCCGCGACAGTCACCCACCAGCAACGGTTCGGTCGGTGCAGGCGCTCGGTCAATCGTTCAGCCACGGCCATCGCATCCAGCGCACCTCTTCTGCCAGATCATGCCAGCCGATGATGCCCTGGCTGCCGACGACCTCGCCCCCAGCCCCCTGTACCGGCCATCCGGAACAGCTCGCCCAGCTGACGTTGCTGCCGTAGACCGATCGCACATCCAGCGGCAGGTGATAGGCCAGCAGGTTGATGTCGGCACCAAGCAGGCTTCAGGCGACGGCGACGGATGCCGACGACGCGCGGGTCCTCGCCCTTCCAGAAGTAGCCATGATGTACCAGCAGCGCATCGGCCCCTTCGACCACGGCCGCGTCGATCACGTTCTGGGTTGCAGTAACGGCGCAGATGATGCGGGAAACCACGGCCTGCCTTCCACCTGCAGCCCGTTTGGGGAATAACCTTTGATGACGGACGGACGCAACAGATCATCCAGATGACCCAGCAGTTCCCGCGTGGAAACTGTTCCCGGCACATGCGCCATTCATTCCTCTCCCACGAGCCGCACGGACTCGACATCGGTTTGTGTATGCCACACCAGCATAGCAGAACGCCAGACACCACGCTGAAGCGACTCTGGCTGCTGCTTTTGCTCACAAGCGTGACGGTGTTCGTGGCGGCTACTATCTTCGCCATCAGCACCTTCAGGCCGGACTGGTTGCCGAGCGTTAGTTTGGCACGGCAGGCGGGCACCCACCCGTCGCAGCTCGGTGCCGCCCCTGGAGGCTATCGGTGACGGGCTGGTGCCGCCTGGCCCGGAAAGCGCCATCCCTGCCCCCAGCCCCTCGGCCGCCGGTGCACAGGGGCAGGCCCTGACACCCGACGCAACAGGCAGCACCGGGAAATGGCACGCGCCAGGGCGCCAGCGCTGGTCCCTGCCGCAGGCAGCGCGCAGCGGCTGCGGCAGGCAAGGATCGCAAATGCGCAGCCAGATCAGAGCAACGCGACAGCCAGGTCCCGGACCGCTTGCAGACAGTGCATCCGCCAGCCTGTGGAGCAAGGACGGGACCGTCTCAGAATCGGCGAGCGCCAGGGCGCCAGCGACTGTCGGGCCTGACCATGCCGGTGGCCGCCCTGTCCTATGCCGAGTGCCAGCCGCGCCACACCGGCCGTGGTCAGCATCGCCGCCTCATAACGACGGCATGGCGGCCACGGTGGATGGACGGCAACGCGATGCGCCCCGGCCAGCCGCCGCAAGCCGCCGCGCGCCCTATGGTGACGAGGAAGAGGACGAGAACCTGACGACAACATGGGCTCGGGCGTGATCGCTACGCAGGACGGCTACATCCTCACCAACCATCATGTGCTGGGCGACGGCACCCGATTGAGGTGTCCTGGTCATGGCGAACGCCTGAAGGCACGCCTGATCGGCAGCGACCCGGACACCGACCTGGCTGTGCTGAAGGTGGATCGGCAGAACCTGCCCACCATCGAGTTCGCGCACCGCAACGACATCGCGGTCGGCGACGTGGTGCTGGCCATCGGCAACCCGTCGTTCGGCGGGCCAGACCGTGACGATGAGGCATCATCTCGGCACTGGGCCGCACGCAGCTGGGCATCGACACCTTCGAGAACTTCATCCAGACCGACGCGGCCATCAACCCGGACCTGGCGGCGCCGGTGGATGCACGCGGCCAGCTGCTGGGCATCAACACCGCCATCTATTCGCGCAGCGGTGGTTCACTGGGCATCGGCTTTTCTGCCATCCCCATCTCCATCGTGCAGGAGGTCATGAACCAGATCATCCGCCAGGGACGGGTGATCCGGGGCTACATCGGCGGGAGCCCAGGACCTGACGCCCGAGCTGACCGAGGCGCTGCAGCCGCCGACGCAGCAGAAAGGTGCCATCATCGCCGGCGTGATGCGCGCAACGGCCCAGCCGAGAAGGCCGGCGCATACGGGTGACGTGCTGGTGAGCATCGAGACGACACCGGTACTCGATACCACCCAGGTGCTGAACACCATCGCCCGACTGGCGCCGGGCTCCACGGCGCAATTCCACTTCCTGCGCAACGGCGAGGAGATCGAACTGCCGATCGTATCGGCATGCGCCCGGACCCGATGACGCGGCGGGAACGTCAGGAGCAGGAAGGAAGGACGCCTGGCGGACAGCAGCCACCGAGTGCGAGCGCCCCGGATACAAGCGCCCTCGGATCATCTTCAGGAAGCGCCCGTTGGGGGCCGGTTCACCGGACAGACCGCCGACGCCCACTCGATCCATCGACCCGGCGCTGGCCCGCTCATGGCCAGACGCACCGAAGCACATGGCGCTACCTTTCGCCTCACGCCCACCACATGCGGGCCCGGATGAAACGAAGCCACCTCCGGAAATCAGGTCATGCCCGAGATGTCAGCCTCACGGCAATCGCAGTTATCAGGCCACCTGATGGCGTCCACGTCGTGCCTGGCAGACAGGAAGCGGGCTGACCGGAGCGGTTCTCGGCCGGAGGGCGCCCTCCTCAACAAGCGCCCGACCGACGCCCGGCCGCCGTGGTCAGCGCGACGAATCGTCCCGGTCTGTTGGACCAGGAATCCGCGGCCGGCACGATGGCGCCGCTTTCTTCGGAAGGATCGTCGGGCAGGTCTTCGCCTCGCGAACGCCGACAGGAAGCCGCCCAGGAAGATGCCCAGGCTCATACAGCAGCATGAGCGTGATGGCCAGCATGAACTGCGACAGCACGTCCGGCGCGAGCACGGCGACACGATGAAGCGCGCGCCAGCACGTAGCGGCGGGCCTGGACGCAGATCATCATCGACCGTCACCATGCCCAGCTTTGATCATCAGCATCTCGACCCACCGGCACCTCGAAAGGCCAGGCCGAAGCCGAAGAAGAAGTGGACAGGGTGAAGTCCCAGTAACGCTGCAGGTCCTGGCATCACGTCGGCGCCCGTCTTCTCGGCAAACGAGAAGAAGAACTTGTAGGCGACCGGCAGCACGAAGCTGTAGGCAAAGCCGAGATGCCCACCAGCAGGAAGATCACCGACAGGATGATCAGGCCGGGTCGAAGCGGCGCGCTCGCGCGCATGAAAGCCCGGGCGCCACGAAGGCCCAGGCCTGCTGCAGCACCACGGCAGCGACAGCAGCACGGCGGGCCAGCAGCGACATCTTGGTGAGAGGAAGAAGGCGCCCTCACCCGCGATGCGAAGACCGCAGCGAGCCCGGCGGCAGCGCATGCTGCAACGGGCTGGGCCAGGAACTTCAATGCAGCTTCCGGGAGCGACATAGAAGCAGGCCCCCGAACAGGATGAGGATGACCAGCAGCGAGCGGATGACGCGGTCGCGCAGCTCGGTGACGTGGGAAATGAAGTTTTCTTCGGGCGGCGTCTGCGCCTTCTTCTTGCCAAACCAGGCCATCAGCGCTCCACGCGGGAAACGACGTTTGAAGCCGCGCGCCCAGCTCACGCGCTCGATGCGGCGATCCTTCAGCCGCCGGGCCGCGTGCGGACGGTCTTCATACACCTTGTCCCAGTCGGTGGGCGGCAGGCGCTCGCACTGCGGCGATCTTTTGCGCTCGTCGGGCATCGCCTCCCAGGCCCAGCTCTCGCTATCGCCGTCAGTGATCCAGGGCAGCCTGCGCGGCGCCCTGCTCCAGTCGTGCCCGGCACCGCCATGCTCCAGCGATCCGGCATGCCCGATCGCTGCATGCCCCGCCTCGGCACCCGGCAGGCTGTCGGCCGTGCTGGTGTCGAAACGACGTGACCGCAGGGTGTCGAAGGAGGACGAGCGCATCGTCAGACCTGCGTCCAGGCTGCGGGCCGAGTCGACCTCGCTCTTGATGCCCTTTCAGCTCGGCCAGATCGATCTGGTGGCTGAAGTCGGACTTCACGTCCTCGATGTAGCGACGCATGCGCGACATCCACTGCCCGGCCTGACGGGCCACCGTCGGGCAGGCGCTCCGGACCGATGACCACCAGGGCGGCGATGGCACGATCAGCATTTCCATGAAGCTGATGTCAAACATCGGAGGTCGTCAGCGGATCAGGCAGCCGGTATGAGGAACGTAGCGTGGAACGGACAAGGGCCATGCGCACGATCGGCTCAGCTCTTGGTCCCTGCCTCGACATCCGATGGGTGTTGGCGTCGGCCTGCGCCGTGCTGTTGGTGACGCCCGGCGGATTGGCGGTCGGCGGGTTGCCCGCGGCCGGGGTCTCGGCCGTGCCTCACGCCACGCCTTCCCTTTGAAAGACCGTGATGGCGGCGCCCAGGTCGGTGCCGATGTTCTTGATCTTCGGTGCCGAACAGCAGCCAGACGATGATCAGCACGATCAGCCAGTGCAGATACTCATGGTACCCATGGGTTTTGACTCCTGAGAGGAAAAAGGAGGCGGCAGGACGGAGGCCCGATGCCGCGACGCCGGGAGGATGAGGCGTGCCGTGGGCACCCGGGCCCCCGGCAAGGGCAGGGCCGCCAGGGCAGCCGTTCAGTGACTTTTACTGCTCCAGGACATGAATGCAGATGATACACCTCCTGTCCACCCTTCCGCCTGTTGTTGATCTGCACCCTTTGAAGCCGTCCTGCAGACCTTGCTCACGCGCCAGGGGGCCGCACAGCGACATCAGGTGCCCCAGCAGCTCGGGGTTCTCGGCACCGTCGTAAAGATTGACGACGTGCTGCTTCGGAATGATGAGGAAGTGCACCGGAGCCGACGGATTGATGTCATGAAGACCACGGCCTTGTCGTCTTCGCTGGATCTTGCGAGCCGGGGATCTGGCCGTCGGCAATCTTGCAGAAGATGCAGTCGGCGTGATCGGCCTTGGCCGGTGGTGGCTTGACTGTTCGCAGAGACCCATGATTCAGAATGACGAAAGACGGGATGCCCTGGATGCGTCCATCCCCGGGGCAACCTCATTCACATGACGGCGCATCCGCCGCATTCAAGGGCGGCAGGACACGGCATGCAACGACGCCGAGTGTAACAGCGGCGACAGGCATCCTGACCCATGCAGGGGCTGAGCGCAGGACAGCTGGGCGTGCGATCCGACAGACACACGGCCCGACAGGATGCACGATCTGCCAGGCGCCATGGCCTGGCGGAATGCAGACGCTTTTCAGCCTGCCGTGCGGCTGGCCTTCTCGTCGATGCCGGACAGGCCCTCACGCCGCATCAGCTCGGCCAGCACGTCCTGCGGCCGTAATTCGCGATGCGCGAGCATCACCAGCGTATGGAACCACAGGTCGGCCGTCTCGGACACCGATGCGCGCCTTCTCGCCCTGCATCGCAGCGATGACCACCTCGGTGGCTTCACCGACCTCTTCAGGATGGCGATCGTCACCGCCAGCCAGCAGCTTGGCCACGTAGCTGGCTGGGACTGACCCGCGACGGGGATTCCGATGACCTCGGCGAGCCGGGCCAGAATGTCGGCACTGCCCGTGGAGGTGTCGCCCGCCTGGGTTAATCCGCAGAACCCGGAACCGACGGGCGGATGCGTCTGCTGCCATGCCTGCTTGTTCTCTCTCGGCCAAGGAAACTCCTTGCAATCTGCTGTACGACACCCTAGGCGTCATCGTGAATTATGACTCAGTCATGCCGACGGATGCCCTGATGTCCGGGGACCTGCCTGCCGCGCTATCGGCTGAGCCGAGCCAGACTGTGCTGGCTTCCGGCGGAAGGTGGCCCTGGCCGATGACACAAGGCAGGAGGCCTGCCAGGTGGCTCCCCTGGAACCCGCTATGGCAACGTGCGGGAGCAACAGGCATCAGGAATGCGGAGTGCCCCGCCGCAGACGCGCCATACAGCTGGGGTCGACTCACCGGATCCAGTCACGCCAGACCGGCTCGGACGCTGGCTGTGCCTGCGACGGGGTCATGACTGCCCGCGTCACCGGCAGAGTGACGAAAGCGCCCCGGCTCGGCAGCCGCTGCGCCCTGCCCAGCCGGCCGCCTTCCAGCCGCCGGAAGAAGCAGGACTCACGCCCGGTATGGCAGGCCACGCCCGCCCACCCTGATCGATGAACAGCAGATCACGTCGCCGCGTCGCAGTCGGTCCGTATCTCAGTGACCCGCTGCTGGTTGCCGGACTCTTCGCCCTTGCGCCAGAGCGCTGGCGAGCGCGACCAATAGACGGCATGGCCGGTGCGCTGCGTCTCGGCCAGCGCTTCGCGGTTCATCCAGGCCATCATCAGCACGCGATGGCTGACCGCGTCCTGCGCGATGGCGGCACCAGGCCATTCTCGTCCCAGCGGATGCGGTCAAGCTCAGGCAGCGTCCGAGACCACCGCAGGTCGGGCCATGGACATGGCCAGCGTCACGGCTCATCCAGTCAGCCCTCCGTCAGGTGGCGTCCAGCCGCACCGGCACGCCCTGGCTGGCCATCGGGCCTTGGCCTCGGCAATGGTGTGCTCGCCAAAGTGGAAGATGCTGGCCGCCAGGCACGGCATCGGCGCCCCCAGGGTGACGCCATCGACCAGATGCTGCAGGTTGCCCACGCCGCCGGACGCGATGACGGGAATGGGCACCGCATCGCAGACGGCACGGGTCAGCTCCAGATCAAGCCGATGCGGGTGCCGTCCCGGTCCATGCTGGTCAGCAGGATCTCGCCCGACCCCCAGGTCAGCCACGCGGCGCGCTCATTCCAGGGCATCCAGCCCGGTGTCGTTGCGGGCCGCCGTGGTGTAGACATGCCAGCCGCCTTCGGGCTGGCGCTCGGCGTCGATGGCCACCACCAGACACTGCGAGCCGTAGTAGCGGGCGGCACGGCCACCAGCTGCGGGTTGTGGATGGCGGTACGTGTTGACCGACACCTTGTCGGCGCCGACGTTCAGCAGCCGGCGGATGTCGTCCACGCTGCGGATGCCGCCGCCCACCGTCAGCGGAATGAAGACCCGCCGCGCCACCGCCTCGATGACGTGCAGAATGGTGTCGCGCTGGTCGGACGAGGCGAGTGATGTCGAGAAAGGTCAGCTCGTCGGCCCCCTCGGCGGCGTCAGCGGCGCCGCCACCTCCACCGGGTCACCTGCGTCACGCAGATCCAGGAAGTTGACGCCTTCACCACCCGGCCGTCGGTCACGTCCAGGCAGGGGAATGACGCGTCGGGTCAGCTCGCTGCGGTACTCAGCTGCCATTGGCCCGTTCCAGGGCCGCGCCGAAGTCCAGCGTGCCTCGTAGATGGAGCGACCCAGGATGACGCCGCCGCCCGCACCGTCGTCCTCGATCTCAGCAGCCGGTCGATGTCGGACAGGTCCGTCACGCTGCCGGAGGCAGCGACCAGCACGCTGACAGCCTGCGCCAGCCGCTGGGTGGCTCGATGTTGACGCCGCTCAGCATGCCGTCACGGCCGATGTCGGTGTGATGATGCCCTCGACGCCGTAGCCGACGAACTTGCAGGCCAGGTCGACCACGTCGTGACGGGAAAGCTTGTTCCAGCCGTCGGTGGCCACCTTGCCGTCACGCGCATCCAGCCCCACCAGCACCTGGCCGGGGGAAGGCGGTGCAGGCATCGCTGCAGGAAGCCTGGTTCTTCACGGCGGCGGTCCCCCACCACCACGTAGCTCACGCCCATCGTCCAGGTAGCGCTCGATGGTGTCCAGCGAGCGGATGCCACCGCCCAGCCGCACGGGCACCCTCGGCCCCCACGGCATCGATGATGGCGCGCACCACGCTGGCATTCTGCGGCTTGCCGGCAAAGGCGCCATTCAGGTCCACCAGGTGGATGCGCTCGGCGCCCCGTCGCGCCAGCGTCAGGGCCACTTCGGCTGGGTCTTCGGAAAAGATCGTCTCCTCGTCGAGTTTGCCTTGTTTGGACGGACGCAACGGCCGTCCTTCAGATCGATCGCAGGAATCAGCAGTACGGCAGCAACAGCAGAGCGGCTCAGGCCGCCAGTGCTGAAATTCCGAAAGAGACGCAGGCCGCTTGCCGCACTCTTTTCGGGTGAAACTGGGTGGCGAACATATTATTTTTGAGTCACGCGCACATGTAAAGACCCCGCCGCAGGACACTCGCGGGCCGCCACGTTTGCCGAGGTTGGTCGGCTCGGCATGGAAGCTGTGCACGAAGTAGAAGAAAGCCCCCGCTCGATGCCCTCCCAGAGCGGATGTGCCGGGCTGCGGATGCACGCGGTTCCAGCCCATGTGCGGCACTCTTCAGATTGCCGGCCGCCTTCATCCGTGCAGGATCGAAGCGCACCACCCGGCCGGGCACCAGCGCAGACCCGGCGTGGGCGCACCATGCACACGGCGCTCGTCACTTTCATCCAGCAGCATCTGCTCGCCCAGGCAGATGCCCGCGCGGGCTTGGTACCGCCAGGCCTCGCGCACGCCCTCGGCCAGACCCCGGCGGGCGGCCACAGGCTGCGCATGGCATCGGGCATGGCGCGCCCGCCCCGGAAAGACCACCCGCACGCGATGGATGACGGCCGGATCGGCCGTGATCTCGATGCGGGCCTTCGCTGACATGGGCCAGCGCTCGCGCCACCGGAATGCAGGCTGCCCATCCCGAAATCGATCAGATGGCGATGCGTCGCCGTGGACTGCGTGTTCATCAGCCGACCAAGCTCCCCTTGGTGGAAGGCACCTGGCCCGCCGTGCGCGGATCGGGTTCCGCTGCCATGCGCAGCGCCCGGCCGAAGGCCTTGAAGACCGTCTCGCACTGGTGATGGGCGCTGATGCCGCGCAGGTGTCGACATGCAGCGTCATCTGGGCGTGGCTGACCAGCCCCTGGAAGAATTGCGGGCCAGGTCCACGCCGAAGCGCCTGATCAGCGCCCGGGAATGGCACCTCCCAGACCAGCCCGGGGCGGCCTGGAGAAATCGATCACCACGCGCGACAGTGCCTCGTCCAGCGGCACATAGGCATGGCCGTAGCGGCGGATGCCGCGCTTGTCACCCAGCGCCTGCGCCAGCGCCTGACCCAGCGCAAGCCCACGTCCTCCACCGTGTGGTGGTCGTCAATGTGGGTGTCGCCCTCGGCCTCGATGTCCAGATCCACCAGCCCGTGGCGGGCAATCTGGTCCAGCATGTGCTCGAAGAAAGGCACCCCCGTCTTCAGTCGCGCTCTGCTGGTGCCGTCCAGGTCCACCCGGACGCGGATGCGGGTCTCCAGCGTGTTGCGGTGACTTCAGCTGTTCGCTGCACCCGCGGCGGGATGGAAGATGCGTCGCTCATGATGATGTCCGTTCTGCGTTTGCCCGGCTGTTCGCGTCAGCCGCCCGGCTCGCCCCGTCGACCCGCCCAGCCGAGGCTGCCGGCGCGCCGGCACGGCGTCCAGGCCGCCGCCAGCGCCTGCAACATCGCTTCGTTCTCTCAGGGGCGCTCACGGTCAGCCGGGATGCACTCGGCCAGCGCCGGGTGCATCCGGCTGGCGTCCCTTGATCAGCACCCAGCAGCCCGCATGGCGGCGGCCACGCGGGTGGCGCGCGAGCGACTCGAGGCGTCGCCCCGCGGCCAGCCGCACCAGCACGAAGTTGGCCGCGGTCGTACACATGCGACAAACCCCCTGCGGACCCAGCAATGCCTGCAGCCGCTGCATCAGCGTCCCGGCGCTCGCAGAGCGCCCGGGTTTGCTGGTCGAAATCCGCGTGATGCTGGAACGCAAAGCACGCCGTCTCGGCATCCAGCACGCTGATGTTGTAGGGCGGGCGGATCTGTCGAGCTGCGCGGCCCAGGCCGGCGCACTGGCCAGATAGCTGATGCGCGCCCCGCCAGCCCCCACTTGGAGCAGGTGCGCATCACCGCCAGGTTCGGCTGCAGGCAGGCAGCTGGGACAGCCAGCCGGCACCGCCGGCAAAGGGCGCATAAGCCCCGTCCAGCACCACCAGACCGTCGGTGGCCTGCAGGATGGCGCGCACGTCGTCGGCATCGAACAGGTGTGCCGGTGGGATTGTTCGGATAGGCCAGGAAGACCAGCGCCGGGCGGTGCCTCGATGGCTCTGCAGCATCGCCTCGCGGGTCCAGACTGAAATCGGGCCGCAGCGGCACCGGCACGAAACCGACGCCGGCCAGCCGCGCACCCATCCTCGCGCACATCACGAACGAGGGCAGGCGCTATGATCGTGGCGGGCTGGGCCACACAGCTGGCACAGCAGGCTGATCAGCTCATCCGGAACCGTGCTGCCCAGCACCAGCCTGTCATCGCCGTCCACCCGTCATGCCGGGCGATGGCCTGTTTCAGCGCCGTGCATAGGTATTGCCGGACGGATAGCGGTTGATGGCCAGCGCCGCCAGACGCTGGGCCAGCTCGCCTGCAGCGCCCCGGGCAGCCGCCAGGGGTTTCCATCGCATCCAGCTTGATGGCGTCGCGCATCGGCCACGTGGTAGGCGCGGCGCGCGCTGCACATCGGGGCGCACGACGTCTGACCCGGCCGCGATCTGGGCAGGCGAGACCGCACCGGTCGCAGCCTGATGCGCACTCCTCCGCCCGAAGCCACCTGACCGGCCGTTGAGGCCCCGCCCTCGGCACCAGTGCGCCCCGCGCCGCCGGGCGTCCCGGCACCTTCCCCACCCGGCGGCTGGCGCGATATTCGGCGCTCTGCGCATGGGCCCTCCAGCCCTTCCGCACGCGCCAGCGTGGCCGCCACCTTCGCCAGATGGTCGGCACCGGCGGCCGACGGCTCGATCAGGCTGCCGCTTCTGGAAGTCACAGACCCCAGCGGCGACGAAAAGCGTGGCGTGCGCATGGTGGCGCAGCACGTGGCTGGGTCCGGCGCAGGCGTCGCCCAGCGCCCTCGCAGCCCCAGCGGCCCATGAAGATCGCCTCGCATGGCGGATGTCGGCCAGCAGCCCATCCACATCGCGCACCGCCAGCTCCAGGTGCTCGGCGCCGCGGTTCACCAGCTCGGCCGCCTCCCGCATCGAACGCACATGGATGAGCGCGCCCCGATCCGCCAGCGACTTCCGTTGATGACCGCACGACGCGGCTGGCCGGGCAGCAGGCGGGCACTGGCTTTTCGGGCCACCGCGTCCAGGAAGGCGCGGCGTCCGGAGAAATGAGGATGGCCTGTGCCATCTCGTCGTGTTCGGCCTGAGAACAGGTCCACCGCCACCCAGTCGGCCGGCACCGAACCATCCTGGACACCACCAGGATCTCGGACGGGCCGGCAATCATGTCGATGCCGACGGTCCCAAACACCCGGCGCTTGGCCTCGGCCACATAGGCATTGCCGGGGCCGATGATCTTGTCCACCGGACGGATGGAGCGGGTGCCATAGGGCCAGCGCCGCCACCGCCTGCGCACCGCCGATGGTAGACCTGATGCCGGCCAGACACGCTGCGGCCAGCACGGCTGGTTGCGCACGCCGTCGGGCGTGGGCACCACCATCACCAGTTCTTTCCACGCCCGCCACCTGGGCGGAAATGGCAGTCATCAGCACCGACGACGGATAGCCGCCTTGCCACCGGGCAGGTGAGCTCACCTGATCCAGCGGCAGCACGCGCTGCCCCAGCCGGGTGCCATCGGCCCGGTGTACATCCAGGACGACGTCCGCTGATGCCTCGTGATAACGGCGGATGCGCCGGCCGCCCGCCCAGCGCCTGACGCTCAAGAGCCGGCAGCCTGTCGAGCGCCGCCGCAGCTCGGCTCTGCGACAGCCGCAGCCCCTGCAGCCTTGTGGACATCCAGCCGGTCGAAGCGCCGGGTGTAGTCCATCAGCGCCTTCGTCGCCGCGTACCCGCACGTCCGCCAGAATGGCTGAGACTCGCCGCTGATGCCCTGATCCCGTTCCGGGCCCAGTGCAGCAGCCGCGGAAACGCGCCTCGAAAATCCGCTTCGGCCGTATCCAGCCGGTTGATCAGGCTCTGCAAGCTCATGCCCGTCCTCCCGATGTCGCCCGTGCCGCGCGCTCCAACGCCGCCACCAGGGGCCCAGCGTCCGCTGTTGTGCCTTCAGCGCCGCCTGGCTGACGATCAGCCGCGCCGAGATGGGCATGATGCTCTCGACTCGACAAGGCCGTTGGCGCGCAGCGTGTTGCCGGTGGACACCACATCCACGATGGCATCGGCCAGCCCCACCAGCGGGGCCAGCTCCATCGAGCCGCTAGAGCTTGATGATAAAGTCGACGTACGCCCTCAGGGCGAAGTGACGGCGGGTGGTGTTGACGTACTTGGTGGCCACCCGCAGGCGCTTTGCCGGGCACGGCCGCCCGGGTAGTCGAAGCCCTGGCGCGGTGGCCACGGCACAGCCGGCAGCAGGCAATGCCCAGGTCCACCGGCTGGAAGACGCCCGCCGCCGTGCTCCAGCATCACGTCGCGCCCGGCGATGCCCAGATCGGCCGCACCATGCTGCACGTAGGTGGGCACGTCGCTGGCCCGCACGATCAGCAGGCGCAGGCCCGGATCGTCGGTGGGCAGGATGAGCTGGCGGCTGTCCACCGCCGAAGAATCCAAGCGAATGCCGCACTGCGCCAGCAGTCCGGCCGTGTCTTCCAGGATCCGTCCTCTGACAGGGCCAGCGTCAACATCTTCTTCCTTCCCTCGTTTGATCAACGTCGTAGGTGGCAAGCCGCCCGCCCCTGGCCATCGGGACATACCCGGAAGGGCAGGCAGAGGCACGAAACGCATGGGACGGCCAACGGCAGCGACAGGACCACAGGACCGTCATGCTGTCCCACGCCCCGCGCCCGTCCTACTGGCCTGCCGGCCGCGAACTCACGCGCTCGATCCGCGCCCCCAGGGCCTGCAGCCGCGCTTCCATCCGCGCATAGCCCCGGTCCAGGTGGTAGATGCGTTCGACCGTGTTTCGACCCCGTGCGGCCAGACCGGCGATCACCAGACTGGCCGAAGCCCGCAGGTCGGTTGCCATGACCGTGGCCCCCGACAGTGCCGGCACGCCCTGCACGATGGCGGTGTTGCCTCGATGCGGATGTTGGCACCCAGCCGGCGCAGCTCCTGCACGTGCATGAAGCGGTTCTCGAAGATGGTTTCCACCACCGTGGCCGTGCCCTCGGCCACCGCGTCCAGCGCGCATGAACTGCGCCTGCATGTCGGTGGCAAAGCCCGGATACGGCGCCGTGCGCACGCTGACCGCACGCGGCCGGCCGTTTGCCCTGCAGCCGCACCCAGTCCGGCCCGGACGTCAGCGTGGCACACCGTTCGCGCAGTCGGTCGATGGTCACGTCCATCGACCAGGGATCCGTGGCGCGCACCGTCACGTCGCCGCCGCAGGCCGCTGCCGCGCACAGGAACGTGCCGGTCTCGATGCGGTCGGCCATGATGCGGTGGCTGGCGCCGTGCAGGCGCTCCACGCCCCGGATCACCAGGCGGTCGGTACCCGCCCCTCGATCTGCGCGCCCATGGCCACCAGCACCTTGGCCAGGTCCACCACCTCGGGCTCGCGCGGCGCTTCTCCAGGATGGTCTCGCCCTCGGCCAGACAGGCCGCCATCATCAGGTTCTCCGGTGCCCGTCACCGTCACCATGTCGGTCACGATGCGAGCGCCCTTCAGCCGTGTGCGCGCGCCACCACGAAGCCCCTCGCTCGATGTCGATCTGCGCGCCCATCGCCTGCAGGCCCTTGATGTGCTGATCGACCGGCCGCTGGCCAATGGCACAGCCGCCGGGCAGCGACACGCGGGCCTCGCCGAAGCGCGCCAGCAGCGGCCCCAGCACCAGGATGGACGCGCGCATCGTCTTGACCAGCTCATAGGGCGCCTCGGTGCTGACCAGACTGTCGGCCTGCAGCGTCAGACGCCCTCGTCGCGCTCGGTCTTCACCCCCAGCAGCTTCAACAGCCGGATGGTGGTGGCGATGTCCTGCAGCTGCGGCACGTTGGACAGTTCCAGCGGATCCGCCGTCAGCAGGCTGGCGCACAGGATGGGCAGCGCCGCATTCTTGGCGCCGGCGGCCTGAACCTCGCCCACCAGGGGCAGCCCCCCCAGGATTTTCAGCTTGTCCATGACGACAGGCCGCTCACAGTTCCTGCAGGGCCTGCCATTCGGCCGGCGTCAGTGCCTTGATGGACAGCGCGTGGATCTCTTCCTTCATGCGGTCGCCCAGCACGCCATACACCAGCTGGTGACGCTGCACCGGGCGCTTGCCCTCGAAGGCGTCCGAAACGATGATGGCGTCGAAATGGCGGCCATCGCCCTCCACCTGCAGGAAGCTGCACGCAATGCCTGCGGCAATGTAGGACTGAACGACTTCGGGTGATTGCACGGATGGTTCTCAGAGGGAATGAGGACAGGGCGGGGACGTCCGGCCAGGTGCCCGTCAGGGGTCTGACACACCAGGAAAGCGATGTTGACGGCACGCCGGATGAGCCGGACAGAAACGCCGCCCCTCACGAGGGAGCCCGTCTGCGCATGCCGCAGGCCGGACGCCTGCAGGACATCGTATTGTACCGCGACGAAAATCCCCTGCCCCGTTCACCGAGTGTTCAGTAACGCAGGTGATATCCGCGATGCAGCAGCCGCATGGCCAGCAGCGCCAGCAGCAGCCACGCCGTCGCCACGATGCCCAGCGACAGCCACGGATCGATGTCGGCCTGCCCGAAGAAGGCATAGCGGAAGCCGTCCACCATGTAGAAGAACGGATTGGCGTGCGAGGCCACCTGCCAGAACGGCGGCAGCGAATGCACCGAATAGAACACGCCCGACAGGAAGGTGAGCGGCACCACCAGGAAGTTCTGGAACGACGCGATCTGATCGAACTTCTCCGCCCAGATGGCCGCCACCAGCCCCAGCGTACCCAGAATGCCGCTGGCCCCCAGCGCAAAAGAGCAGCATCCACAGCGGATGCCGCATCGGCACATCCACGAAGCAGCACGCCACCAGCAGCACGCCGGCGCCCACCACGAGGCCGCGCACCATCGGCTCGACAGCACGTAACCGCCACTACATCGCCAGCGGCGTGAGCGGTGCCAGCAGCACGAACACCAGATTGCCGCTCACCTTGCTCTGGATGAGCGAGGACGAGGAATTGCCAAAGGCGTTCTGCATCAGCGCCATCATCACCAGCCCCGGCACCAGGAAACTGGTGTAGGCCACGCCCGGATAGATGGTCACATGGCCGCTGAGCGCATGCGAGAAAGATCAGCAGATACAGCAGCGCCGACAGCATCGGCGCCGCAATGGTCTGCAGACCCACCTTGCGAAGCGCATCAGCTCCTGCGAAAAACGCGTCAGGAAGCCTTGCATCAGTTCTCCTGCATCAGCCGCAGGAACACGTCTTCCAGATCGGGCTGGGTGACTTCCATGTCCCGATGGTGCCCCTTCGGCCTGGATGGCCGCCATGATCGGGGCCAATCTCAGCGTAATCGTCCAGCGACAGCCGGTAGCGATCATCCTCCGGCAGCGGCGGCAGCCGACGTGCCTGCAGGGATGCCGGCAGCGTTCCGCCCGAGATCCGCAGCAGCAGCGCCCGGCCGAAAAGCGTTTCAGCAGCGCCTCGGTATCGTCCATCGCCACGATGCGCCCGGTCTTCATCACCGCCACCCGGCTGCACAGCGCCCGTGCCTCTTCCAGATAGTGCGTGGTCAGCACGATGGTGTGAGCCGTCGTGGTTGAGCTTGCGCACGAAGCGCCACAGCGACTGGCGCAACTCGATGTCCACCCGGCCGTGGGCTCGTCCAGCACGATCACCGGCGGACGGTGGATCAGCGCCTGCGCCACCATCACCCGCCGCTTCGCGCCGCCCGACAGCGCCCGCATGTTGACTCTGCCTTGTCGGTCAGGCCCAGCCTGCCAGCACCTCGTCGATCCAGGCATCGGCCCCGCGCACGCCGTGGTAGCCCGCCGTGATTCTCAGCGTCTCGCGCACGGTGAAGAACGGATCGAACACCAGCTCCTGCGGCACCACGCCCAGCGAGGCGCGGGCACGCCGGTAGTCCTTGACCACATCGTGCCCCATCACCGACACGCGACCGCTGCTAGCATGCGCCAGCCCGGCGATGATCGAGATGAGCGTGGTCTTGCCGGCCCCTGTTGGGGCCCAGCAGAGCGAAGAAATCCCCCTGGTGGATGCGCAGATCAATGCCGTCCAGCGCCCGGAAATCACCAAAGCGCTTGGTCACGCCCTCGACGACGATGGGATCCACGCCCGACGGCGCCGACACTTCAGGCCATGCGGCTGCACCTGCCTGCACCTCCGCCCGGACACCGCCCTGCTGTTCTGCTGCGGTCACTTCTCCTGCGCTTCGCTTTCCTGGCGCATGCGGCGCAGCTCAGGATGGTCGTCAGCAGGAAATCCGCCACGCCGCACAGTTCGGCTAGCGACACCAGCTTCCTGGCGGGTTGTGCACCGCCAGCGGCTGCCGGCGTAGCGCCCCTATTTCCAGCAGCGCCGACAGCACGGTGGAATCGAATTCCTTCAGCTGAACCAGATCGACCAGCACGCGGCTTTCCTTTTGGTCAGCCGGCGTGCCTTGCATCGCTTCCAGCGACTGCAACACGGCCTCGCACGTTGCTGTTGTCCACCCGCTCGGGCAGCGTGATGGCGGTGGTGCCGTCACCGACATCCGCCATCATCGGCCCATCGGGTACCTTGCGCCTGCCGGCCTCGATGCTTGCTTCAGCCATGGTCTGCTCAGCTCTTGGCGCCCTTGGCCACCTGGGCGTTCTTGGCCGCCAGGTTCTTGATCAGCCCGTCCAGACCACCGGCCGAGATTTCCTGAGCCGAACTGGTTGCGGTAGGTCTGCACCAGCCACACGCCCAGCACGTTCACGTCATAGATGCGCCAGTCGTCGCCGTGCTTCTCAGACGGTGAGTCCAGCTGGATGGGGTCGCCACCGGGCTGCACCACCTGACTGCGCACCACCACGTCCTTCTGGTCGGCCTCGCCACGGAACGGGCGCATCTGGATCTTCTGGTCCTGACGGTGGCAAAGGCGTTCGCATACGTGCGGATCAGCAGCGTGCGGAACCCTTCATGATGGCTTCCTTCTGGGCCGGTGTGGTCGACGCCACGGACGCCCCACGGTCAGCGCCGTCATGCGCTCAAGTTGACGTGCGGCATCAGCTTCTGGTCCACCAGCTGCGAAATGCGGCCGATGTCGCCCTCGCTTCATCTGCTTGTCGTTGCGCACCTCGGTCAGCACCCTCGTTGGAGAGCTTCTCCACGAAGTCGTTCGGCACCGTCTGCGCCCAGACCGCACCAGCCAGGAACAGGCCCGAGACCAGCGAAATCAGTTTCAGTTTCATGAGAAATCCTTTCTTGGAAAGATCGGGGGCACCTGCATGGCCCCGCCAATCAATGTTCATCGAAACCCCGTCCCCGACGGCCTGCCCGCCTCACGGGCAAGGAGCCGCCCGGTCGGAGCGGAACCAGTGTCCATCAACGGTCACCGGCCTTGCCGGGTGTACTCAGGAGCCGCTGCCGGCTGCCTTGCCAGCCTTCTTCTTCGTGACTTCCTTCACCTTGTCGACCACATCAGACGCCTTGTCCGAAACATCGGAAGCCGCATCAGACGCCTTGTCGGCCGCACTCTGGGCGGATGCGTCATCGGCGGCGCCGCTGTCCGATTCGTCCTGCGTCGGATCGTCGGCATAGGGGTCGTCCGTATACGGTCATCACCGTAAGGATCGGCCGCATCGTCCTCATCCGGCGGATCGCCGTCATACACCTGGTTGCGACGGCGGGCCAGCCAGCCATCACGCATCAGCGTGTACTTGTCCAGCGCCGCATCGTTGAGCGCCCCCTCGGCATCCAGCAGGCTGGCGCGGGTGTGGACCTTGTCCACCGTCCACAGCGACCACTTCAATGCCTCGTGACCATCCTGCCACATGTAGGGCTGCCCGTAGACATCCACCAGGCGGCTGGTGGCGTCACGAATGGTGGACGGCCCCAGCAGCGGGATCACGAAATACGGTCCCGAGGGCACACCCCACCAGCCCAGCGTCTGGCCTAAGTCCTCGTTGTGCTTCTCCAGCCCCATCTCGGTGGCCACATCGGCAAACCCCAAGAAGCCCAGCGTGGAGTTGACGAAGAAGCGCGCCGTATCGGATGCGGCTGCCTTGCTTTGCCCTGCAGCAGGTTGTTGGAAGCCCGTCCACAGGTCGCCCAGGGTTCGAGAAGAAGTTGCCCACGACGAACTGCACCGGCTTTGGCGTGATGAAGCGGTACGCCTTGGCCACGGGCTTGAGCGCGTACTGGTCGGCCCGCTCGTTGAAGGCGAACATCACCCGGTTGTAGGCCTGCAGCGGATCCTTCGGATCATAGGTGGTCAGGTGCGAGAGCTTCACGCCGCCCGTCACGTTGTCCGCCGACAGATCGGTCGGCACACCAGCCGCCTTCAGCGCATCGCCGGCGGCGGACGTCGCTGCGTCGGTGGCAGCGGAGGTAGCAGCAGACGCCGAGGCACAGCCCGCCAGACTCAGCGCCAGCGCCACGCCGGCCAGCCGCAGGTGCACGGGCGCCGTCATGCCGTCCGGCCGCGTCTCACCCGTCGCTGCGCACCCCTTCCCTTTTCTCCTGGCCCCTGCCGGCCTGGCCAGCACAGGAACTGGCTGATCAGGGTTCTCCAGCACGATGGCCGACTGGGTCATCTCGATCTTCCGCCGTCTTCCAGCTCCTCGGTAGTCGGCGCCCGGCTCCATGCCCAGGTACTGCTCACACCCAGCAGGCCCGCTGTCATGATCTTCAGCGAGGAATCCTTCGGTGATAGCGCGGGTCCATCCGCAGGATCACCTTGGCCTGGTAGGTCTGCGGATCCAGCGTGATGTCGGTCACGCGCCCCACCACCACGCCGGCGCTGCGCACGGCAGCACGGGCCTTCAGGCCGCCGATGTTGTCGAAGTTGGCTTCCAGCTCATAGCCACCGCGGATGTTGGTGGAGTTGGGGTCGGAAGCGCGCACGGCCAGGAAGACCAGCGCCAGGATGCCCGCCAGCACGAAGCAGCCCACCAGCGCGTCCATTGATTTGCGTTGCATTGCCATCGAAGTAACCTGTCTTGGATCACAGACCGCCGAACATCAGCGCGGTCATCAGCACGTCACTGGCCAGCACGGCCAGCGAGGAAATCACCACGGTGGTGGTGGTGGCGCAGGCCACACCTTCGGGCGTCGCGTCGGATTCATGCGCTGACAACCAGCGCAATGAAACCGCAGAGCAGCGCGAACACGAAGCTCTTGATCACGCCGTTCAGCACATCCGCCCGGAAACTGACACCGCCCTGCATCTGGGACCAGAACGAGCCGGGATCAACCCCGATCATCTGCACCCCGACGACCCAGGCACCCACGATGCCCACGGCAGAAAAGAGCAGCGCCAGCAGCGGCAGCGCGATCATCACGGCCATGAAGCGCGGCGCCAGCACCCGTTTCATCGAGTCCACGCCCATCATCTCCTGCTGGCGATGAGCTGCTCGCCGCTCTTCATGAGGCCGATGCCTGCCGTGATGGACGTGCAGGCGCGGCCGGCAAACAGCAACGCCGACACCACCGGTCCCAGCTCGCGCAGCAACGACAGCGCCACCAGCAGGCCCAGCGAGGACTCGGCGCCGTAGCGCTCCAGGTTGTAGTAGCCCTGCAGCCCTGCAGCACGAAGCCCACGAACAGGCCCGAGATGAGGATGATGGACAGCGAGCGGTTGCCCACGAAGTAGACCCGCTCGCGCTGATGACGGCGGGGGCCGCTTGAGCGAGACAGCGATGCCCACAGCAGCTGTGCTGAGAAACGCCCGGCAAAGCCCAGGTCGTTGATGACGTGGCGTGCCCAGCGCCCCAGTCGAGCCACAGCATGCCGATCATAGTCCGAGCTCCTTCTCGATGGGGCCGGCCGGATAGTCGAAGGCCACGGGCCCGTCCCGGCGACCATTGAGAAACTGCACCACCTGCGGATCGGTGGAAGCACGCAGCCTCGTCGGGCGTGCCCTGGGCAATGATCCGGCCCGCGGCTCATCACGCAAGGCGTAGTCGACGATCTCGAGGTTTCCTGCACGTCGTGCGTGACCAGGATGCTGGTGGCGTTGAGCGCCTCGTTCAGCGTCCGGATCAGGTGCGCGATGGTGCCCAGCGGATCGGATCCAGCCCGGCAAACGGCTCGTCATACATCAGCAGCGGCGGATCCAGCGCCACCGAGGCGGGCCAGCGCCACCCGGCGCGCCATGCCGCCGGAAATCTCCGAAGGCATCGGGTGCGCGGCGCCGCGCAGACCCACCGCGTGCAGCTGCTCATCAGCACCAGATCACGGATCATCGACTCGCGGGCAGATCGGTCTGCTCGCGCAGCGGAAGGCCACGTTGTCGAAAAATGCTGAGATCGGTGAACAGGCGCCGAACTGGAACAGCATGCCCATGTTGCGACGCGCATCCGGTAGAGCTCCCGCTTGGACAGGCTGTGGACATCCACGCCGATCTGAGCAGGACGCGGCCTTTCTGCGGGCGTTCCTGAGCGCCGATGAGGCGCAGCACCGTGGTCTTACCAGACCCCGAGCCCCCATCAGGGCCACCACCGACCCGCGCTTGAACGACATCGAGATCGTCGTTCAGGATCAGTCGATCGCGTGTATAGCCAAAAGCTCAGCGATTCGATGGACAGAAGGGTATCTTTATCCAAATCAATCCTGTCAGGGGAAGAGGCAGCTGGCAAGCTGAACACGAAAAACCCCGCCAACCGCAAAAACACATTCAGGCGCCCGATTCACCATTCATTGATGCCGAATCGCCCCTCTGTCGGGGCGCGCGCTGCGCTCATTTGCGCCGCCTGCAACAGGGTCGGGCCCTGCGTCTGCCGCGCTCTTAATGAACGGCGGGTCAGTATAGCCCAGATACCCCGTCCTGCGACACCCTGCCCACCTTCCAGCACCCCGTTCCTGCCGCATGCCCGCACGACGCCGGCGGCTCGCCTGACGCTGCACGTTGCTCCCATGCCGCGCATGGAATCGCACCGCCGCCGCCAGACCCCAAACGTCACCACTCGCTCTATACTGAAAGCCAACTGTCGGTAGCTCCATCACCCGTTGCATTTCCCCGTCCGCGCATGACTTCCTGCATCCCGCCCAGATCGACGACAACGCCCTGCTCGACCGTGCCCGCCAGGTGCTGGCCATCGAGGCCGATGCCGTGCAGCACCTGCGCGATACGCTGGACGAGGGTTTTCTGCCGTGCCTGTCGCCAGGTGCTGGCCTGCCAGGTCGCGTCATCGTCAGCGGCATGGGCAAGTCCGGGCACATCGCCCGCAAGATCGCCGCCACGCTGGCCTCCACCGGCACGCCGGCCTTCTTCGTGCACCCGGCCGAGGCCGGTCACGGCGATCTGGGCATGGTCACGGCGCAGGACGTGTTCATCGCACTGTCCAACTCGGTCGCACCGACGAGCTGATGACCATCGTGCCGCAGGTCAAGCGCGTGGGGCAGCCCTCATCGCGCTGACGGGTGATGCCGAATCGCCGCTGGCCCAGTACGCCGACATCCACCTGTGATGCCGGCGCACAGAAGGAGGCTTGCCCGCTGAACCTGGCACCCACCGCCAGCACCACCGCAGCACTCTGCCCTGGGCGACGCACTGGCCGTGGCCCTGCTGGAGGCACGCGGCTTCGGCAGCGAGATTTCGCCCGCTCGCACCCTGGCGGCGCTGCCGCCGCCGGCTGCTCACCCACGTCTCGACATCATGCGCCAGGGCGATGATCTGCCCACCTGCCGGCCGCAGACACTCTTCCACCGACGCGCTGCTGGAAATCAGCCACAAGCGCATGGGCATGGTGGCCATCCTGGACGACGAGAACCGCGTGGCCGGCATCTTCACGGACGGCGACCTGTGCCGGGTGTTCAGTGGCAGCCAGCCTGACCTGTCCCGCCTCACCATCGGCGAGGTCATCGACCGCCAACCCGATCACCATCGGGGTCGAGGCGCTGGCCGTGGAGGCCGTGCGCATCATGGAATCACGTCCATCACCCAGATCCTGGTCACCGACCGGCAGCGCCACCTGGTGGGCGCGCTGCATTTCCACGACCTGCTGGCCGCCAAAGGATGGTGTGAGCCCATCCCCTCTGGAAGGAGAGCGCTATGGACCTACTCGCCGCAGCCCGGCAGGTGCGCCTGCTGGCCACGGACATCGACGGCACCTCACCGAGCGGCAGTATCTGGATCGGCGCAGGGTGAATGCGCCAGCGCTTCGGTGCGCGACGGCTTCGGCATCAAGCTGCTGCAGAAGGCCGGCATCGAGCTGGCCATCATCACCGGCCGCCGCCCGAGATCGTGGCCCGGCGCGCCGAGGAACTGGGGCATCCGCCATGTCTTTTCAGGACGTGCCCGACAAGCTGGTCGTGCTGAAGGAACTGGGCGCGTGCTGGGCATCGGCCTGCAGGAAATGGCCTTCATCGGTGACGACTGGCCCGACCTGGCGGCGGCCATGCAGGCCTGCGTGCCGCCAGCGGCGCCCGCCGGACGCCGTGCCCGAGGTGCTGGCCGTCGCCCGCCGGGTGGCACGGTCCCGCCGGCAACGGCGCCCTGCGCGAGCTGGCCGACTTCCCTGCTGGCCAGACGTGGCGAGCGTGATGGCCTGCTGGCCCGCTACCGGCTGGCACCTGCCCAGCCCGATGCAACGGCATGATCTTTCCCCTGCCCTGAACCTGCCGCATCGCTGTCCTGACGGCCCGCCGGGCCGTCCCCGTGAATCCACCGTCCCGCCCTGTACTGCCCGCTTCGCATGAGCCCACGCCGCTCGACCGCCTGGCCGCCGCCGCTTCGGTACTGATCCTCATCGGCCTGGGCATGGTCAGCTACTACTTTGCCAAGAAGGCGAGCAGAACCATGGCGCCCCCGCCGTCGAAGGACGACCCGACCCCGACTTCTTCGTCGAGCAGATGACGCTGATGCGCGCCGACGCCAACGGCAGTATCGGTCGCGGGTCGAGGCCGACCATACATGCTGCACTACCTGCTGACCAGCGGATGGCCTTCACCCGCCCCTGCATCATCCGCTGGATGAGACCCAGCCGCTCACCACCATCACCTTCCCGCAAGGGCTCCGCGCCCGACAGGCGGCGCGACTACGCCGACCTGCAGTGAGGACGTGCAGGTGCTGCGTGTGCAGCCACGGCCGATGCGCCCCCATGCAGCTGACCACCGAAACTGCCCGCGTGGACATGGTGCACAACCTCATCTCCACCGCATCCCTGGTGTAGATGCAGGCTGCATGACAACCGGCTGAGGGCGTGGCGATGGAAATCCGCGAGACCAGGATCACCAGCTTTGAGCTGAAGAGCCGGGTGCGCGGTCATTTCCCCGCCACCACACGCGGCGATGACACCAAACCCAAGCTAAACTTGCAGGATCACCCTGGGAGCCTGGGCAGTAGAAACCCGCACGCTGCAAACCCGACCCTGCGGCAACAGGGCCGTCGGCCGCTGATCGGCGTGCGCCCCACTGCTCCCGCCCCTTTCTGGATTCCGATCGAGACCCGCAGATGATCCCCCGCCCGTCCGCTGTCCGGCCGCACGTCCCTTCTGCCCCCGGCGCTGGCCCCGTCGGTCCTGTTAAGCTTGCACCCGCCGCCCATCGCCGAGAAAGCCGACCGCACAAGCCGAGATCAACATCGAATCCAACGGCTGGAATACAACGATCGCCACCAAGGTCTCCACCTTCATCGGCAGCGCGTCGTGCTCACCAAGGGCAACTACATCCGCATCACGGGCGACCGCATGAGCCTCACCCAGGTGGGCTGCGCAACGCCCAGACGGCGCGGGTCAACGGCACCCAGGCCAGCTTCCGCCAGAAACGTGACGGCATGGAGCAGTACATCCACGGGTGCGCATGGCCGGACCAGATCTTCGCATGACGACACCCGCACCGACCAGGTCACGCTCACCGGCCGCGGCAATGGCTGCAGCGCCAGGAACCGCAACCAGCCGGTCGACGAGCATCACCGTGGTGGCCACATCGTCTACAGCGCCAGCACCGAAACCTTCTCCGTGGATCTGGCCAGCAACGCGGCGGCGAACGCGGGCGCGTGCGCATCGTCATCCAGCCCCAGACCACCCAGGAAGGTGGTGCAAGGCCGCTAACCAGCCCCTGCAAAGCCCTGCTCGCCCCCGCCCCTGCAGCCCGGAGACAGCCTCCGTCCAGGCCCACCCCTGCCCGTAGCCGACCTCCTGAGGAACCCTCGATCCGCACTTTCGACCGGATGAGCGACATCCTCCACCACGAGCACGAACCCATCAGCCGCCTGAAGGCCGAGCACGCGATGCGCGTTTGCCACAACGGCCGTGTGTGGCTGGTCGAGCGACGTGTCCATGTGGAAGTCTCCAGCGGCCAGGTCGTGGGGCTTTTTGGCCGCAACGGCGCCGGCAAGACCACCCGTTTTAAGTACATGATCGCCGGCCTGGTGGCCACCGACGGCGGGCAACATCGTCCCGGACGAGCACCCATCAGCCACCCGCCCATCCACCGTCGCGCCCGGCTGGACCGTCCTATCTGCCGCAGGAAGCCCTCGGTGTTCCGTGCAAGCTCAGCGCGTCGAGGAGAACATCCTCGCCGTGCTGGAGCTATACAGGTGGACAAGCGGCGGCCGCGGCATCAGCCGCGCCGAGCAGAAGGCACGCCTGGAATCGCTGCCGAAGGAACTGCAGATCGAGCACATCCGCCCAACACCTATCCGTTGTCGGCGGCAGCGCCGTGCGGGTGAAACGCCCGGGCGCTGGCTGCTCACCCCGCTTCATCCTGCTGGATGAGCTCTTCGCCGGCGTCGACCCCATCGCCGTCATCGAGATCCAGCGCACGTCAACCCGTTGAGCAACCGCGCATCGGCGTGCTCATCACCGACCACAACGTCCGCGAGACGCTGGCATCTGCGACCGCGCTCACATCATCAACGAAGGCGTCGCGGTTGGCCTCGGGCAGCCCCGACCAGATCATCCAGGACGAGCGTCCGCAAGGCCTACCCAAGGCGAAGACTTCCGGATGTGTTGCGGCGTTCCTGCCGCACAGGGCGCGTGCGTTGCCCCTTAAGCGCGCGCTGTCGCATCCGCCTCCACGCGCCTGCCGCCGGCCCGACGCTGCCGGCATCCGGAACCACTGGTCAGCCGCCAGGTGCGCGCAAGCCGGGCATCCGATGGTAAAACACGGCAGGACCTCACTGGCTCCCCAAGGCCCTTTCTGCCGGACCCGATGCCCCGATGGCCTGCGCTTCAGACACGCCAGAGCCAGTAGCTGTTGCTGACCCACAACCGCAACAGGCCATCCGCCTGCTGCAGTTGTCCACGGCCGACCTGAGCAGGAGATCGAGCGCGCCAAGTCGAGCAGAACCCCTCCTGAACGGTGAGCCCCTCTCGCGACACCGTCAGCCTGCACGCCGACGGCAGTCTGCGGCATGAACGGGATGTCCAGCACCGACGCTGGCCACCCGCCGGTGCCGGCAGCATCCGCAGCACATCGGCGCAGATGCCTACGGTTCAGGTGCCTTCCCGGCAGGACGG